>Ga0326728_10001307_pt1 | contig 89002 bp, 83 predicted proteins | sample MB3enrmetagenome_FD_207602 | JGI IMG/M metagenome (GOLD analysis project Ga0326728, IMG submission 207602) | Lab enriched peat soil microbial communities from McLean, Ithaca, NY, United States - MB31MN | ecosystem: Environmental > Terrestrial > Soil > Wetlands > Peat | place: USA: New York... | reverse complement strand
TCTGTGGAACGCCATCGCCAAGGCTCTCGACGCCTTCTCCCCAGAAGAATGCGGCGCCTATCTCAAAAACTCAGGCTATTCTAACTAAACGGGTAATGCTCTAGGGAATGCGATGAAGGCAGATCGGAAAGCTTTCCTCCCCCTTTAACATAAGCTTGAAGTTCCTCAAACCTCCTCCACCATTGTTTTCTGCGGTCAGACTGAAGCATCCCCCTGACTATCTCTCCGACAACCTGTTTGAATTCATTGGGTGTAAGTCTTTCATTTAGCATGTTGAAATCTCAAAATTTAGATGAATATAAAATAATAGCACATTTCAACACAAAGGCTTAGCAATTCTTCAACATCAAATTTTGAATTGCGCACTTTTATTGGGGTCTATCCCCGCCCAACCGAAACATATGTAAACCCCGCGGCGCGCATGTCTTCGGGTTTATAGATATTGCGAAGATCGATCATAACGGGCGCGCGCAACAATTCGCGCATTCTTGCCACATCCAACGCGCGGAACTCATTCCATTCGGTGAGGATCGTCACGGCATCGGCCCCTTGCATCGCATCATAAGCATCCCGGCACCATGTCACGCCCGGCAGAAGCTTTTTCGCCTCGTCCATGCCTGCAGGATCATAGGCGCGCACCTTCGCCCCCGCCTTTTGCAAATCAGGAATAACATCGAGGCTCACGCTGTCGCGCGTGTCGTCCGTATTGGGCTTGAACGTCAGGCCGAGGACAGCGACGGTCTTGCCCTTCACCGCGCCGCCGCAAGCGCCAATAATCCGCGCCGCCATGCCTTGCTTGCGCTTCGCGTTGACATCGACAACGGTTTCCACCAATCGCAGCGGCGCGCCGCGATCTTGCGCCGTTCGCACCAGCGCCAGCGTATCTTTCGGAAAGCACGAGCCGCCATAGCCCGGCCCGGCGTGCAGAAACTTGCGCCCGATACGCCCATCAAGCCCCATGCCTTTGGCGACCGTTTGAACATCGGCCCCAACGCGCTCGCACAGATCGGCGATTTCGTTGATGAACGTGATCTTCGTCGCAAGAAAAGCGTTAGCGGCGTATTTCGTCAGCTCCGCCGTTTCCAATCCGGTCAATACAATGGGGGTTTCGATCAGATACAAAGGCCTGTACAGCGCCTTCATGACATCCGCTGCACGTTCGCTTTCGCAGCCGATCACAACGCGATCGGGCCGCATGAAATCGTTGATCGCCGCGCCTTCACGCAAGAATTCCGGGTTGGAGCACACATCGAAATCGGCGTCGGGCCTGATTTCACGAATGATGCGCTCGATTTCGCGTCCCGTGCCCACAGGCACGGTCGATTTGGTCACGATCACCGTGTAACGTGCCAAATTTTTCGCGATATCGCGCGCCGCCTGATACACGTATGTCAGGTCGGCATAGCCATCGCCATGCCGCGCAGGCGTGCCGACGGCAATAAATACGACATCGGCGCAGGATACCGCCGCGCCCAGATCGGTCGTAAAATGCAGAGTTCCGGCGCGTTCGGCCTTGGCGGCAAGCTCGTCGAGGCCCGGTTCGAAAATCGGGATTTTGCCCTTCTGCAAACGCGCGATTTTCGCCTTGTCGCTATCGACGCACGTGACATGCACGCCGAATTCGGCGAAACACGCCGCCGATACAAGGCCGACATAGCCAGCTCCGACAACGACGATTTGCATGGCTAATTCACAATCTTCTGCAACGCTGCGCGAACTTGCGATCCCATTTCGGGATGCGCCATCGCAAACGCCGCATTGGCTTCGATGAATCCGATTTTGTCGCCGCAGTCGAAACGTCTGCCCTGATAGCGAAGTCCGTGGAACGGCTGGCGGCCAATCAAGCGCGCCATGCTATCGGTCAGCTGAATCTCGCCGCCCGCGCCGGTGCGTTTGGATTCAAGCTCGTCAAAAATTTCCGGCTGAAGGATATAGCGCCCAATAATCGACAGCGTGGACGGCGCTTTTTCCGGCGCAGGCTTTTCGACAAGCCCCCGCACCTTCGCCAGCCGCCCATCATCGCTTTCCACGTCCAGAATGCCGTAACGGTTGGTCTGCTCGCGCGGCACATCGACAACGGCGACCACATTGCCGCCAACTTCGTCGTAAGCCTCGATCATTTGCTTGAGGCACGGCTTTTCCGCCAGCACCACGTCGTCGGCAAGCAACACGGCAAAAGGCTCGTTGTCCACCAGATGCCGCGCGCACCACACGGCGTGGCCGAGGCCCAAAGGCTCGCGCTGGCGCGTGAACAACAACTGGCCGGAGTCGATATCCGTGCTTTGCAGCAGCTTGAGTTCGCGTTGTTTGCCACGCGCTTCCAGCGAACGCTTCAGGTCGTCATTGCGGTCGAAGTGATCCTCCAGCGCACCCTTGCCGCGGCTGGTCACAAAGATGAATTGCTCGATCCCCGCCGCGCGCGCCTCGTCTACCGCGTGTTGAATCAGCGGCCTGTCCACCAGCGTGAGCATCTCCTTCGGCATGGCTTTCGTCGCGGGCAGAAAGCGCGTGCCAAGACCGGCCACGGGAAAAACGGCCTTGCGAACAGGTTTGTTCATTCGTGACTCCTGATTGGAAAACTAAACGTTATTCCCTGGCGGTGCGTCCAGCGCATCGCGTACGGCCTCGCAAATTTCCTCCAGAGAAAATGGCTTGGCGATGATCCGGTGAACCAGCGCCTCCAGATTGTGCGCCCGCATCCGCTCCTGCGCGTAACCTGAAATCATAACGATCCGCAAATCGGGATAAACACGCACCGCCTTCAAGGCTAACGCAATGCCGTCCACATTCGGCATGACAATGTCCGTGACCAGCGCATCGAATTTTTCCCGCGATAGAACGTCCAGCGCCTGCTGGCCATCCGCCACGGCCACGACGCTGAAGCCATCGGACTGCAGCGCGCGCACGACGAACTCGCGCACGGCTGGATTGTCTTCCGCCACCAGAACGTGAGCCTCTGCGGCACCAGCTTCGTTATCCGATTCAAGGGTCATGACGCGGCTCGATGAATTTCAGATTGACCTCCGTCACGGTGCCTTGCGGCGTGTTGACGGCGGATTGAAATGGCGCGGATGCGCCGGGGTCTAATGTAGCGGCTGGCGCATCGATCCGCCAGCTTTGCATGATGTTGCCGTCGGGACCCAGCGCCGTAATCTGAAGGTCCGGAACCTGGCGTGTTCCCTTGGATTCGTTATGGATTTCGCCCTCGACAACCAGCTGCATGCCACCTTCCAGATATCGCCGTTCGGAGCGAATTTGCTGCAGGCTTAGCCCATCCCCCAAATGATTCCCAAACCCGATCATCTTTGCGATCCCTTCAATCGAAGGCCAATTCGGCAAATATTGAGCAATTGCTTGGCTGTTCCACGCCAGTTCAACCAACAACGCTAAAACAAGCAGCGCTGCCGCCACCATGGCGACAATACGCTGAATCTTATTCAAACGCGGGCGCCACAAAGCTGGCAGGTTCGAGCCGGGGGGTATTGGTTTGGGAGCAACTTCAGGCGCCGCCGCTGCAGGCGAAGGGGGCGACTCTGCGGGCGCTTCCGTCATTTCCGCAAGCACCGCCGCGATTTTCGGCGGCAAATCCGCAAGCCATGTATTTGAGCACCGCGCGCACCTTACCCGTCGCGGCCCGGATGCGAACACGTTCGCCGGAACGAGATAGCTGGCATTACAGGCGGAGCAAACGAGAATCATACCTGTTGTTTATAGGGAATTTCTAGGGGGTGAGGCAATGACGAAGGTCCTGGCGGTTCTGTTATAAAAGATGCCGTCAGCTGCGGTTTCTCTCTTCCGCCAAAAGGACGCTGCGGCTAGAGTTGGCTCGAATTGAGGCCACCCGTTAGCCTGTCAGACGATCCCATGCTTGTCACTTTCGATCATGTTCATCTGCGTTACGGCCAAAGCAGGCCCGTGCTGACGGATATCAATCTGGCGATTCCGGAGGGTTCGTTTCACTTTCTGACAGGGCCGAGCGGGGCAGGAAAATCATCGCTCCTGCGCCTGATATACCGGGCCGACAAGCCGACCGAAGGCCGTGTCACGCTTTTTGGCGAAGACTTGTCCGCTCTCAAGCACGGAACGCTTCCGGTCCTGCGGCGGCGGCTTGGCGTCGTTTTTCAGGATTTCCGCCTAATCCCGCACCTCACGGCGCTGGAAAACGCCGCGCTACCTTTACGGCTCGCCGGGATGAAAGAAGACCAGACTAGGCAATACGTGATCGAATTGCTCCATTGGGTGGGCCTCGGCGGTCGTATCGACGCCCTGCCCTCCGCGCTTTCCGGCGGCGAGCAACAGTGCGTTGCTATTGCACGCGCTATCGTCAACAAGCCCCGGCTGCTTCTGGCCGACGAACCCACAGGCAATGTCGACGACGAGTCGGCATTGAAACTTCTCCATCTCTTCAACGAGTTGAACAAGATGGGAACGGCTGTTTTGATCGCCACGCATCAGAAAGCTCTTGTCGAACGGCTGAGTCACCCGGCGCTGCACTTGAAACAAGGACATCTGCTTTCGACTCTGACGGAGGCGGCGTAAGATGGGCCTGCCATCCGATCTTTTTGTTACAGCTTTTCGCGCCCATCGCCTTGGCCTGATTTTTACGGTCATCATGGCGATTATGGTCTATTTCGCAACGCTGGCCACGGCGGCGCAAACGTCGTTGATGGGCGCCACGACCGGATGGAGCCAAAATCTTCAAGGCCGGATGACTGTCGAGCTTCCGCCGCCCGCCAACGATACGGAAAAAGGAAAGGCCGAGCGCCTCCTCAAAGCAATGACAGCGCTTCGCTCGTTGCCGGAAATAGCGGATGCGACCCCCGTAAGCGAAGCCGACACATCCCGTCTATTAAAACCTTGGATCGACGATCCTGCAATACTTCGAGCGTTGCCATTGCCGACACTTATCGATGTCCAAACGGCACAGGGACAGAAACTTGAAGCCGAAACGCTGCGCCAGAAGCTGGCTCCCATCGTCAGCGATGTTCGCATTGAAAGTCATGCCGATGGGATGGAACGGATTCTGAATCTTATCCGTTGCCTCAGCGTTCTGGCAGGACTGATGGCCGCGCTGACCGGGGTAGCTCTTATCATCGCTATTTGCCTGATTTGCCGCACAGCGCTCGCCGTTCAGCATGAAACCGTCGAGCTGTTGCATCTTATGGGCGCGACTAATGGCGCCATCGCGCAGCAATTTCAAAATCATGCGCGGCGTCTGGCTCTGCCCGCAGCCGCGGTTGGTTTTGGCCTTGCGGTTTTAACGATTTTCCTTCTGGCCTCTTATTTTGGCTCTCTTCTCGACAGGCCGCTTGCGCTGAGCGCAAACTGGCTTACGCTAGGCATCGTTACGGTGCTCACGCCAATGGCTGCGATTGCCATAGCCGTCATTTCGGCGCGCCTGTTTGTCACCGGTTTACTGCGGCGATTGCCATGAAGATACGTTCCAGCTTTCTGATGATCCTGATCCTCGTTTTGGCTGCCCTGTGGCTGAACGGCTTTCTTTCTTTCATTGATATGATCGGCGGCATTACTGAACCCGTCATCAACGACGCCCTTTCTCCCACCGAAGCCATCGTCGTGCTGACCGGGGGCAGCGACCGCCTGACGACTGGCCTTGAGCTTTTGGCCGCCGGCAAAGGCCGCAAACTGCTGATATCGGGCGTACATCCGGGCCTGACCCTCAACCGCGTTCTGGCGAAATATCCCGTCAAACAGGAATTGCGCGATTGCTGCATCGTTTTGGGCCATGCGGCAGACAATACGGTAGGCAACGCAGAGGAAACGCTGGCGTGGATGCAGGCTGAGAAATTCCATTCGCTGCGCCTCGTCACCGCGCATTATCACATGCCGCGCAGCCTGATGATCTTCCATGAACTCCTGCCGGACATGGAAATTGTCCCGCATCCCGTAATACCGGATAGCGTCAAGCTGGACGATTGGTGGCAGACTCCCCACACGGCGAGCCTTCTTGTCATGGAATACAACAAATATCTTTTCGCGCGCCTGAGGCTGTGGCTGGAGACATTGCAATGATATGGCTGCGTTCGCTTGCCTTTAATTTTCTATTTTTTTTCTGGGTGCTTGTGCCGACGTTTCTGATGATGTGGATTATCCCCTTGCAGAAGAAATCGGTTTTTTACTGGCTTTATTTCTGGCAAAGCGGGCTTGCGTGGATCGAGCGTAACGTTGCAGGAATTCATTATCAGGTCCTGGGGCGCAAAAACATTCCCGATGGCCCCTGCATTATTGCTTCCAAGCATGAATCCGCGTGGGAAACCTGCAAATTGCATTTGCTTTTCGGCGATCCGGCCATTGTTCTCAAAGAAGAGCTGACACGCGTTCCTATTTGGGGCTGGTACGCAAGAGCCTCAGGCGTGATCCCGGTCGATCGGCAAGGACGCACGAAAGCTCTGACGCGCATGATGGCCGCGGCGCGAAAAGCCAGTATGGATAGACGTAAAATCGTGATTTTTCCGCAAGGCACGCGCGTCGCACCTGGCGTTCGCAAGCCCTACAAGTCCGGTGTGGCAGCTTTGTACAAGGAATTGAATCTTCCGATCGTACCGATGGCGCTGAACTCTGGCTTATTCTGGCCGAAGGGAAAATTCCTCAAGAAGCCCGGCCTCATCACGATCGAATTCCTGTCGCCCATTCCGCCCGACCTGCCCCGCCAGGACATGATGCGTGAGCTGGAAAGCAGGCTCGAAGCGGCGTCCGATCGGTTGGCGGGGCTTGACGTCTAAGCCTTCCGCAATATCCCCGTCGATCCAAATCCGCCTGTTCCGCGTTGCGAGTCCGGTAACTGTTCAACCGTTTGCCATTCGACGCGGCTGTAGGCTGCCACGACCATCTGCGCGATACGCATGCCGCGCGTGACGGTGAAAGGTTCGGATCCCAGATTGGCAAGAATAACCTGCACCTCGCCGCGATAGTCGGCATCGATGGTGCCGGGGCTGTTCAGCACCGCAATTCCATTTTTCAGCGCAAGGCCTGAACGCGGCCGCACCTGCGCTTCATAGCCTTCCGGCAGCGCAATCGTCAGCCCCGTCGGCACAAGAACGCGCGCGCCGGGCGCAATCACAAGATCGCCAGCAACAGCAGCGCACAAATCCATCCCTGCGGAATGTTCCGTCGCGTACGACGGAAGCTCCAGTCCCTTCGCATGAGGCAATGCAGTAATGGCGACCAAAATTTGTGTCATTTTTTAACCCCCAAATCCAAAAAAAGGAACCGTCATTCCCGCGAAAGCGGGAATCCAGCGCGAGCGATAGCGAGCATATGAGTCAAACACTTCAACGCACACGCCGTCTAGAATATTTTGCTTCATGCAGGCGCACAGACGTGCGCCGCTGGATTCCCGCTTTCGCGGGAATGACGGTTTCTTGTTGGAAAGCTTTGGAACCAAACCAAGCAACAATCTCCCCCACCAGCCGCCGCGCGATTTGTTCCTTGCTCTGGCGCGGCCAATGTTCGGGCTTCGCGTCTTTTCGCAACAGCGTGACTTTGTTGTCATCCTTGTCGAAGCCTTTACCGGCGCCGACTTCATTCGCCAAAATCCAGTCGCAACCTTTGCGTTTCAGCTTCTCGGCGGCTTGTTTCACCACGTCAGAAGTTTCCGCGGCAAAGCCAACAACAAGACGCGGGCGTTTTTTGCCTGCCTTCGAAACCGTCGCCAGAATGTCGGGATTTTCGGTGAGATTAATCACGGATTTCGCCGAGCCTTTTTTGATTTTTTCCGATGCCGCCTTAACGGGCCGCCAATCCGCCACGGCCGCCGCGCCGACAAAAATATCAACCGGCAATTTCGCCTCGCACGCCGCGAGCATTTCGCGCGCCGTTTCCACATGAATGGTTTTAACGCCTTGCGGGTCCGGCAAAATCGTTGGCCCCGTCACAAGAACAACTTCAGCGCCTTGCGCCGCCAGCGCCACAGCTATCGCATGGCCCTGCTTGCCGGATGCGCGGTTGCCGATGAAACGAACGGGATCAAGCGGCTCATGCGTCGGACCGCTTGTGACAAGCGCACGCTTGCCCGCCAACGGCCCCGGCTTCGCAAAATGCGCGGTAATCGCTGCAAAAATATCGGCAACTTCGGCCATGCGGCCCTCGCCTGTTTCGCCGCAAGCCATCTCGCCTTTGTCCGGCCCGATCAGTGTTATGCCGCGTGCGCGCAATGTCGTAACATTCGCCCGCGTCGCGGCATGACTCCACATCATGACGTTCATCGCAGGCGCGATCATCACGGGCTTATCCGTCGCGAGAAGAAGCGTGCTGGCCAGATCGTCGGCCAAACCTTGCACCATTTTCGCCATAAGATTCGCGGTGGCTGGCGCGACGACGATCAGATCGGCCTCGCGCGACAGGCGGATGTGGCCAATTTCCTGCTCGTCCTTGAGCGAAAAAAGATCGGTGAAAACAGGCTCTCCCGACAAGGCCGCAACGGAGAGCGGCGTCACGAATTCCGCGCCGCTTTTCGTCAGCACACACCGCACGCGCGCGCGCGCCTCGCGTAAACGGCGAATGAGATCGAGACATTTGTATGCCGCAATCCCGCCGGAGATGACGAGAAGGATGGAGCGATTATGAAGGGCGTGAGTCATAGAAAAGCTTATAGCGCAGAATGGGTTCAGAACTCAAAGGTGGCGTTAACCATTTTCGCTTTTCGATGAAAGTATTCAATTAAGAAGGGCTGTGCTAAAATTGCGCGTCTTGCATCTTGGGATACAAAACTATGGTCTTAGTTTTATTAAAAAAGGATGGGTTCAAAAAACATGAGCTCCCGGAACCAGAGAGCTTCTGCACTGATGTTTATTGTATGACAAAAAAGGATAAACTTGCCTATGTTGCGCGCAGACAGGACAACGGCCTGTATAATATTTCCGAACTTAGCGGTAATAACACAGTGTTCTTTATGAACATTTCTTCCGACCCTTTATTGCCTGATGAAAGCGACGTCGAGGGTAAACAAAATTTAAGTTTAGGGAACGCTATCGACGAACTTAAGCGTCTTATTGCCGACGCAAAAGAACGAGGGAGCTATTATGCTCCTGCCACAACTCTAAAACTTGGCCCCAGTCTCTATGAAGTTGATAGGCAATATCGCGCGCACGCGTATAATTCGGCTGCCCTTGCTGCCTTGTCTGCACGGCCTGCACCGGCTGCGTCAGAAGTTCAGGCTGAACCGGCTGCGCCAGCGACTCCAGATAGCAAATCGTTCCTCGGACGTCTTGATATCAAGCGCAAACTTACCGGGGGTAATAATGATGATAAATATACGCCGGCGTCTTAACCAGCCTAATCCGTATCAATCAAAAACCTCGTTCGGGTACGCGCCCCAGAAGTCGGTTTTACGCAAATAACCCTTGATGCCGCTGAACTTCACTTTGCACCAAGCCACCTTGCATGACACAAGCTGCCCGACGGCGCCCGGTTCCAGATGCGCCAGCACAGGGGCTTTAGTGTCGTCATAACGAAACATATCGCGCATCGTGCCGGTCACAATCGCCGTCCGCTTTCCCGTCAGCGCGCTTTTGTGAACCCAGCCTTCCGAGCCGTCCCAATCGCGCACGTGCCGCCAGATGTCGAATTCGGCCGTGATTTCGACCGGCAAACCCTGTCGCACATACACCCAGTCGATCGGATAACGCGTCCCCGGCCCTGTGCGAAGATTGACCTCGTTCACGCGCAAGGAGGCAAAGCGCGGCAACGGCAAACCCGTCGTGCCAGAGCCCTCCTCGCCGTCCGTTTCGGCGGCGTTAGCAGCCGCACAGATCAGCAGAAGTAAAAGGATAAGAAACTGTCTCATGTTGTTATTCTAACACGATATAACGATCTCAAACAGTCGCCGAAATATCGCCCAAAGCCTGTTCTTTAGCGAAGGCCGCGGCAAACGCCGCCAAGCGATTCGCCGTAATGGCTTCGCGCAAATCGGCCATCAATTGCTGATAGTAATGCAGATTATGCCACGTTAACAGCATCGGGCCGAGCATTTCCTCGCACCGGAACAGGTGATGCAAATAGGCGCGCGTGTAGTCCGTGCAAGCGGGACATGAACATTTTTCATCCAATGGCCGTGTGTCATTCGCATGACGCGCATTGCGGATATTGATCGTTCCGCGATGCGTGAACCCCTGCCCCGTACGCCCTGAGCGCGTCGGCATGACGCAATCGAACATATCGACGCCGCGCATGACCGCGCCTACGATATCGTCAGGCTTGCCGACGCCCATGAGATAACGCGGTTTGTCCGCGGGCAACCGCGGCATGGTCACGTCGAGCATTTGGAGCATCGTCTCCTGCCCTTCGCCGACCGCAAGGCCGCCGATGCCGTAACCGTCAAAATCGATAGCGGTGAGCGCGTCCGCAGACTCTTTTCGCAAATCCTCATAGACGCTTCCCTGCACGATACCGAACAACGCATAACCATCGCGCGATTGAAAAGCGGCCTTGCACCGCGCCGCCCAGCGCATCGACAGGCGCATGGATGATGACGCTTCTTCATGCGTCGCCGGATGCGGCGTGCATTCATCGAGACACATCGCGATATCGCTATCGAGAAGATTTTGAATTTGCACAGATCGTTCGGGCGTCAGTTCATGCATGCTTCCATCGAGATGCGAACGAAACGTGACGCCGTCTTCCGTCATTTTCCGCAAAGACGACAGCGACATGACCTGATACCCGCCGGAATCCGTTACAATGGGGCCTGGCCAATTCATGAATTCGTGCAGCCCGCCAAGCGCGGCAACGCGCTCGGCTCCCGGCCGCAGCATCAAGTGATAAGTGTTGCAAATCGCCAGCTCAGCGCCCGTTTTGCGAACGGATTCCGGCGTCATCGCCTTAACCGTCGCCGCCGTGGCCGTCGCCATGAATACAGGCGTCTCGAACGCGCCATGCGCCGTCACAACGCGTCCGCGCCGCGCGTGGCCGTTTGTGCCTGAAATTTCAAAAGCGAATTTTGTCATCACGCTTTTTCCAACAGCGTCGCATCGCCGTATGAATAAAACCGGTAGCTTTCCGCCACGGCATGGGCATAAACCGCACGCATGCGACCCAGTCCGGCAAAAGCCGCGACCAGCATGAACAACGTCGATTTCGGCAGATGAAAATTGGTCATCAGCGCATCGACGCATTTGAAACGGTAGCCCGGATAAATGAAAATATCCGTCTCGCCCGCGAAAGGCGAAACGATCCCGCCCTCATCCGCCACCGACTCCAGCAAACGCAACGACGTCGTGCCGACGGCCACGATACGGCGGCTCTGACGTCGCGCGGCATTGATTTTTTCCGCGGCGGCGGTGGAAATCTCGCCGACTTCCGCATGCATGTGATGATCGCGTACGCATTCGGTTTTCACGGGCAAAAACGTCCCCGCGCCGACATGCAACGTCACCGTAACGCGTTCGATCCCCTTTGCCTCAAGACGCGCGAAAAGCTCCGGCGTGAAATGCAGCCCTGCCGTCGGCGCAGCGACCGCGCCTTCACGCGCGGCATAGATGGTCTGATAATTGACGCGATCCGAAACAATGTCGCCTTGGGGCCGTCTGATATAAGGCGGCAGCGGAACACGGCCATAGCGATGCAATAACGCAAAAAGCGCGGCGTCATCGCACGCAAAACGCAGCAAGATTTCGCCGTCTTTCCGTTTTTCCTGCACCGTCGCGCTGAAATCCGGCGCGAAGATAATCTCATCGCCGACGTGCAGCCTTTTACCGGGCCGCGCCAGCGCCAGCCAGCCGTTGGCTTCTTTTTTATGCAGAAGAACTTCAACCTTTATCGCGCCGCGCAAACCATAAAGACGCGCCGGAATAACTTTAGTGTCGTTGAGGACAAGCAAATCGTCCGGGCGAAGCAAATCCGGCAGATCATAGACATGATAATCGCCAAACCTATTGGGCCGCACATGCAAAAGCCGCGCGCTGTCGCGCGGTTGCACGGGCTGATAAGCGATGCGCTTGGGCGGCAGCTCAAACGCAAAGTCATCCAGCCGCCAGTCAGGCGTAGGTGCGGAAATGTCCATGGAGTCCTTTGTAGCGGCGATATGCAGAACGGCAAAGGTTTTTAGAGAACTCCCACATTCAAAAAAACACTGTCATTCCGGCGAAAGCCGGAATCCATCCCCCTGCCTATTCGTAAGCGCAAAATCCCCAAAGATTACCTTGCGTCTTGTCTAGGAAATGGATTCCGGCTTTCGCCGGAATGACGGTGAATGAATACGAAATAGGAAAATTGTTTCACGTGAAACCTAATAACATTAACCATTACAGCAAAAGTAAGCTATTTTTCCTAATCGTCATAAAGGCCGTTTTTAAGCTCGCCAGACGATTTTATCCCTGAGCGCTGGGGTGAGCAAGCATAGGCGAATAACCCTCCAGCGATCATCCTACGCGTTCTAAAGGGCATTCTATTTCAGAGGATGCCATTTACTACGTCAACGCGCCGATAAAAGCTTGACTCGGCTTTGCGCGAAGCTGTAAACCGCCCGCAGTTATCGAGCGTTTCGGCGCCCGGTTCGGATCAACTTGAGAGAGAAAAATGGACGGCGACGGTCGATGCAGCCCCAAAATCCCAGCGAAAGCGGGAATGAACGGGCTGCTTACACATGATGTCACCGGCATCCCCTGCCCTCAGCGCAGGGTGAAAAGCGGGCGGCCCTTCATGGGCTGATTCTCGCGCTTCACCTCCTGCCCTGACAAGGGGTTGTCCGGGGAGGTGGACTATGAAAACCAAGACTTTTTGGCCTTCAGGCACGTCTTTTGGCTGGAAAAGCATAGGCTTTTCCGGCTCCAAAAGCTGTGTCGCGCGTCCTTAACCGGATTTTATACGATTTTTGCTAGGGGAAAGGCCTCATTGGTGAGGCGCTAGACAAAGGGAGAGAGTCCCGTGAACTGGATCACCAAGCTCTATTATCAGGCCCGAAGGGTCTGGAAAGCGATTAGCGTCTACCTCATCATCGCGGGGCCGGGGCTCGTCGTGATGGTGGCCGATAACGATGCCGGCGGCATCACGACTTACGCGGCGACGGGCGCGAAATACGGTTACAACCTGATTTGGTTTTTGGTCATTCTCGGACCGGTTGCCTATTACGTGCAGGAAATGACGGTGCGTCTTGGGGCCGTCACCAAACGCGGCCACGCCGAAGCCATTTTCGACGGCTTCGGCGCTTTTTGGGGTTGGTTTTCGCTTCTCGATCTGATTCTTGTCGATTGGCTGACGCTGGTCACCGAGTTCATCGGCATGACGGCGGCGCTTAAGATTTTCGGCATACCGGGATGGCTGACAGTTACAGTTGTTTGCAGCTTGATGGGCTTCATGGTCATCAATGGGCGGTATTGGACGTGGGAAAAACTCTCCCTGATGTTCTGCGCCCTTAACCTGATCTACATTCCCGCCGCATTTCTGGTGCATCCGTCGGTCAAGGACATTATAGGCCACGGCATAATCCCTAATTTTCCCGGCGGGTTTAACGGCGAACTGTTTTTCTTCCTGATGGCTAACATCGGCACGACCATCGCGCCGTGGATGTTGTTCTTTCAGCAGTCGTCCGTCGTGGACAAAGGGCTTAAGGAAAAAGACATCCTCTTCGGCAAGCTCGATACCGTCATTGGCGCTGTGGCGACGGTAGTTGTGGCGGTCTTCATCGTGATCGTGACCGGGACTGTTTTGAACGGCGTCGATATCGACGATGCCGCGCAGGCCTCCAAACTGCTAATGCAAACCCATCATTACGCAGGCGAGTTCATGGCGATCGGCCTGTTCGATGCCGGATTGCTGGGCGCCATTTGCATCTCGCTCGCAAGCAGTTGGGCATTCGGCGAGATTTTCGGATGGGCGCATTCGCTCAACAACAAGATCAAGGAAGCGCCGTGGTTTTATCTGAATTACTTCATAACCCTGATCAGCGCCGGGTTGGTCGTGCTTATTCCCGGCGCGCCGCTTGTGTTGATCACGCTCTTCGTTCAGGTGGTTGCCGTAACGCTTCTGCCGGCTGCGCTGGTGTTCCTCATCCTTCTGCTGAACGACAAGACGACGATGGGCGAATACGCCAACACGCTGACCAACAATATTATCAACGGCGGTATTGTCGCTATTATCATCGTGCTATCGACGCTTTATGGCGTTAGCACATTGTTTCCGAATTTGTTCGGTTAGGAGATTGATCCATGAGCCTCGGTCACGCCTTCAAAGTCATGGCATTCCGCAATGTCGGGAAAGTGCGCGCCATCAACCGCCGCTATGCCAATCCCCGGCTGATTATGTCGCCAGCAACGCGATGGGCGTTGCTCGGTCTGCGTTTGTATCTTTTTTCTCTTGTGGGCTTACTTGCCTATAAGTTCATTACTCTCGTGGTTCATTGAAGGAGGAGCGCCATGTCCCCAGCTTACCTCAATGCGACGTCCTATCTGCTCAGCGATTTGATCGGCGGCAGAGCGAGAGTTGACGCCAAATACATCGGCAAATTGGCCGATATTATCGTGATGGAACACGGCAGAGTTCCCGAAGTCACGCATCTTCTGATCTCCCGTCCCTTCGGTTACAAATCGCTCATGGTGCCGTGGGATAAGATCGAAAGGCTTTATCCCGACGGCGGCGTGATGATGGACCTTCAGAAGCTCGAACCCTTTGAAGGCGAGCCCGGCGAAGGGCAAATTTGCCTGCGGGATCATTTGCTGGACAAGAAGGTTCTTGACTGCGACGACGCCGAGGTCGAGGTCGTTTACGACATCAAGCTCGTGGCCAGGGGCGGCAAGCTTTATGTCACCGATGTCGATTGCTCAAGAGCCGGATTCCTGCGCCGCATCGGCCTCAAGAGATTGTCGAACTTCATCCGCAGCCTTGCGGCCAGCATCAAGGATGACACGATTCCCTGGACTTATGTTCAACGGCTTCCGTCGAACATGGGACGCTTCAGCGGGAACGTGAAGCTCAACGTGCTCAAAACGAAATTGTCCGAAATCAATCCCATCGATCTGGCCGATATTATCGAGGAGCTTGAGCACGAACATCGTATGGAGATTTTCAATCAGCTCGATACCGAGAAGGCTTCGGACACATTGGAAGAAATCGAACCCCGCGTGCAGCGCCAGCTTGTCGCTTCGTTATCGACCGCCCGCGTCGCCGAATTGGTCAACGATATGAGCCCGGCACAGGCTGCGGATATTCTGGCGGCGCTTCCTGCCGCCGATGTCGATGTCATCCTCGAACGGCTTGATCCCGCGGAGAAAGGGAAAATTCGCGTTCTTCTCGAAAAGCACGACGATCACATTCTCGGTTTCGCCTCCTCGCATTACATTGCGCTCCCGCCGGAAGCTTTAGTCGGCGACGTGATGAATAAATACCGGGACGTGGCCCGCGACGCCGATGTCGTGATGTACATCTATGTCACATCGCCGTCGGGGACATTAATCGGCGTCGTCGATATCAAGGAGTTGTTGCAAGCTTCGCCGAAGAGCCATCTCGGCGACATCATGGTTGCGAACGTCGTGACGCTCGGCGAAGAGGACACGGTGGCCACGGCCTCCAAACTATTCAGCCGTTACGGCTTCCGCGCGATTCCCATCGTCGGCGAAGGAGACGTGCTGAAAGGCGTTATCCCTTACCGCGACGTCGTCCTGGCGCAGAGGTTGGTGTAGTTGCCAAGCTAAAAGCACGCGTCATTTTGGTATTAACCATGCCGAATCGATTCAAAAAACCGATGAAAGTAATAACGGGTTAGACCGGAACCCTGCAAATATGATAAAACCTAATTCGGAAGGGTGATTCTGGCCCCCATAAAAAAGGCCCCTGTCATCAAGCCCCAACCGCAAGGTAAACCGTTATTTCAACGCGATTACAAGGAGATGGGATTATGGATTTAGATGTTTCGAACTTTTCAGAGAGCGGCGGCTCCATAGAGCCTATCTATAGCAGTCCTCATAGGTCAGATCCTAACCGCCCACTTAATCCTTCGTGGGGACGTGTTCTTGATTTTTTGGGTGCTGTGGAAGGGATGATCGAGGAACAAAAGATAATAGGTGGACTAGATTCTGACATAAGTCGGGTTGTTTGTTTTGCAAGTCAAGTGTTTGAACCCATGGATAGTCCTCGCAGAGAGACACATGCTGAATTTATATCTACCGGTGCCAAAGAACTCCTTAAAACACTCGAAGGAAAAACCCCCGATATAGCTTTAGGCATTCTTGCGGAAGTTAAACGTCTCGAAAAAGAAGCGCGCGGCGGCCCAAGAAATCTGCTGTATATGTCCCCGCCAGTAAACCAAGCGTTCACAGCACGGAAAGGGTGATATTTTTCCAGTCAAGCACCCCGCTTTAAATATGGCAGCCTTCACCGCCGTGTTTGGCCAGATATTTCTGGCGGACTAAATACACTTCAACGCCGCGCCCCAGAAACATCCGGCACCGAAAGTTGCCTGTTCCATGCTGGCCCCCTCTCTCACCGCGGCTATTCAATGATAGACTATCATTCTATTCAGTTTATTAACCATAAATTTCTGGTTCTATAAAAAACCAGATCAAAAAGGGTATTTTATTATTAAATATATCCATTTATTTTACGATGAAACTTTTGCAATCAATTCTTTTTTTTATTATGTTGCCGGAAATCATGCGTAAGGCCTTTTGTTTTGAAAACACGTTCTGGAGAATTTATGTCTGCCGTCCCTCCCCTAACAACTCTTGATGAGTGGTCTGAGGCTGCGCGGCTTGAGGTTAAGCCAGTTAGGGCTGAACCGCTTGAGGTTGAACCGCTCGGCGAAAATCCCATAATAAATCCGATGTGGTTCGCCGCAGACAAACACTTAAGTGAAATGAAGGGCATTCTTGAACGCGCGATAAACTATGAATTGGGTTCTCAACAAACAAGACATAAAAGTGAATTTGGCATACACATCCATCTCGATGAAACAATAGACCGCGTGCAAAGATTGATTCTTGAGGCGACTAATCCAAAAAAAGCCGAAAGAACGTATATAAATGAATATCGTTTTGTAGAAATTTTGTCGCCCAAGGCAAGGAAATCTTTAAAAAAAATCAATAAAGCTCTCTATCAAATCAAAAAAAGCAACCCTGATGATACTGAAGTTAAGCGCCTCCTTACAAAGGCCATAGGAAATATTGAAACTGCTAGAGAGAAAGAAATTGAGTTCAGGACTATAAAAGGAAAGCTCAATTTAGCGGGTACAGATGCCCAGCGGGAGGCAATAAAAAACCGCGAAAGTGATTTGCAGAAATACAGGAACTGGCTCGATAAACAACACGAAAATCCAAGACCCCGAAACCCACAATGGTTTAATGGAACCGTGTTTATTGGTTGCGGTTAGCAGAACATTCACTTCGCCGGGAGCGTTACGATTTTTTTGTTTTTCACGGCGACTGCGATTTCGCCGCGTTTGAGCGCCAGCGCGAGTTCGCCGAACAACTGACGCCGCCAGCCGGTGAGCGCCTTGACGCCGGGTTCGTCTTCCACGGCTATCGCTTCCAGATCATCCGAAGTGGCGATTAGCTTGGATGCGACGCCGTATTCGTCGCTCACCTGTTTCAGCAAAACTTTCAGCAAATCCAGAATGGCCGCCGTGCCCTTCGGCGAAGCGCGCCTGGGCTCGCCGGGGGGATATTGATCGGGCGGCAACGCTTTCACGCGCGCTATGGCTTCGAGGATTTCCTTGCCCTGACGGCCTTCGGCGATGCTGGCGTGCAAGCCGCGCGTGCGCGCGAGTTCTTCGACGGTCGCGGGCGCATGATGCGCGATTTCCATCAGCGGTTCGTCTTTAAGAACGCGGCTGCGCGGAATGTTGAGATGCTGCGCTTCAAGCTCGCGCCAAGCGGCCAGTTCGCGCACCATCGCCCGGAGGCGCGGCTTATCGGCGCGGAGCCTCAATCGTTTCCAGACGTTTTGCGGCTCGACCACATAGGTCGCCTTGTTGGTCAGCACTGCCATTTCCTCGCGCATCCAATCGCTGCGGCCCGATTTTTCAAGTAGCGCGCAAAGTTTTTCATACACAACGCGCAAATGCGTCACGTCGGCCAGAGCATAGGTGGTTTGCCGCTCCGTTAGAGGCCGCGCCGCCCAGTCCGTGAAACGGCTCGATTTATCGATTTTGACGCCCGCCAGTTTGTCAGACAGAGTCTCATAGCTGGCGGCCTCGCCGAAGCCGCACACCATCGCCGCAACCTGCGTGTCGAACAGTGGCGCGGGCACCTGCCCCGTGGCGTTCACGAAAATCTCCACATCCTGCCGCGCAGCGTGAAAAACTTTTATGATGTTCGGATCGGCCAGCAACGCATAGAGCGGGCCGAGATCCATGCCCGGCGCCAGAGGATCGATCGCCGCCGCCGCGTCAGGCCCCGCCAGCTGCACAAGGCAGAGCTTCGAGTAATACGTGCGCTCGCGCATGAACTCGGTATCGACGGTAACAACCTCCGCGCCCTTCAAGGAGTCGCAAAACCGCGCGAGTTGTTTGGGGGTGGTAAGAAGAGTCATGGAAGGGTGATAGGGGATTTCACGCAGGCAAGCAACATCGGCCCTTTTTTTTAAGAAAAGGGCGGATTAATTTTATAGGGGTTTTTTATTTGTGAGCGCAGGCGCAAGCGTGAATGCGAGGAGCACGAATGCGTGGAGTAGGCTGCGGGTGCTTGCTAAAATAATCCACTTGGGGGCGCCCCAACTTACCGCCCCATATCGAACTGGCGAGGCCTCCTGGGATATCTTGTGGCACGCCCTTGCCCCATTCATTCTCGAACCCCCACCGCGCAAAAGAAGTCTCCAACCGGCGGTCTCTTCCAATGATATTCATATTATTATCAAATTGGATCATCCCGGCACTTTTGCCAATCTGAAGAGCCTTTAAATCCAAAGAAGCTCCGATTTTTTGAGCCAGCAAACGATCGCCGTGATGATTACGCATCACCAGATCGAGTGTCAGTTTTTGAATATTGTGGATGACCGTTCGGGGATCATCCGAGTTCATCGCCTTATTCAAGGCGTCGTGCAATTTGGGAGGCAATATTCTTTCAAGCTCAACCTGGTTTTGCTTTAATATATCGTGGCAATCAGCCATTTCAATGTTGAGACACTGTTTGTTCAAGACATGAACATCCTGGTCCCATGCGCCGCCGTGGCGATGATGCGCCAGATAGTTTGTTATTTTCTGCGTGGCAGAAGTGACCTTATGCTGATCGGCATCATGCAGCGCCGTATCCAGGGCAGAATGCAGTTCGGGGGGTAATGCTTTTCCAAGTGATTCACTCAATCCTGTCATCGTTTGATGGAGAGTATTAAAGGGGCTGGTGACATTAAGATCAAGGGCTGCACCCATGTCGGGAATGTCTCCCAATGGTTTCAATGCCGATTCCAAGGTTGCAGCAGTCTCCCAAGGAAGCTTTAGTTCAGTCACGCCATGAGGCGCGCCCTGGCGATACGGCAGGGATCCCGTCGCGACCCGATTGGGATCGATGTCCGTGCCTGTTGCCGCCGCTGCCGGAGAGGACGGCGCAGCATTAGTCGCAGGCTGGGCGGTTTCAGTGGATGGCTGGACTTCAGGCGGAGCTGGAATGGCGGATCCAGCAGACGGCTGGACTTCAGGCGCAGCCTGAGCGGTAGCTCTGGTAGATGTTGCAGAAGCTTCAACTGCAGTCTGACTGGCTCCTCCGTTGGGCTGTACTGGCTCAACTGCGGCTTGCGTCTGCGAGAAGGATTTCAGTTTGCCCCAGAAATCATCAATCAATCCGCTAACACGCTCACGCGCATCATGAACAAAGCCCGCCGAATTCGAGCCCGCGGCATCAATCGTGGACTGGCTGGCAACGGTTGGCGGCGGGGGCAATGGTCTGTGTATCAGACCATCATTATGAACTAGTTCGCCTTCGCTGCTCCAAGCCTTCGCAACAAAATCATGGTCGAAAACAGCCTTTTTCGCTGAAGCAAAAAGGCCGGAAATAGTATTTGTCGCTGAAGCAGTAAATTCGGAAAGATGATTTCCCGTCGAAGCAAAAAGATTCTGCACAACATCTGTGTGAACAACTCTTGTAACCCCGTTGCGCACAAGTTGGCCGGGGTTGACGCCTAAAAAGGAAAGCCCTTTAGAGAAAGCCGCGCCCGTGATGCCGCCTAGATAACCAGTAGCCAGAGCCAAGGGTGAGCAGTGTTGTTTAAGAAATGAGCGCAAGCTCATTTGCTGATCATGTTTTCCAGCTTTCCTAAGCTTTGCATTATCAAACGCGACTTTTACACCTTTGACTGCCACGCTGGCGGCAGCGCCCGACAACCCAAGAACGAAAATGCCCGGTAGCGTGGTGAGACTCGCAGCTATGCCAAAGGAACTCGCTCCTGCAACAACAATGGTTCTGATTATAGCGCCGGCGCCGGTGCTTGCTAAAAATGTTTTCGGATTGTTTCTGATTTCATTGATTGTGTTCTGTGCCGCACGAAGAGCGAAACGGCCGGCGAAACCGGCGACCTTGCCCGCGATTTTTACTTCAGGGCCTGTCCGCGCGCGATTTATCGTCCATTCCGTCACCTGACGGGCAGCACGCTTTATGGATTGGAAAAGACTTTCCGGGGGTGCGCTTGTGGAATTAGGATAATTTCTAGCGCCTCCAAAAGAAACCCCGGCCTCTGCATAAGACGGTTGCAGCTGAACAAATGCGGTATTTCCGAGTACGAGTTTTTCCACCCCGTCTAACAATCGATCAGAGGCATGACTAATGGATTTATTGGCAGTCTGTCCTATGGAATAGACAAGACCTCCCAGTTCAGACTTCCAGCGAGCCAAAGCCGTCAGGAAAGCACTCAATGCCTCATGATAAGCCTTCCGCGCCTCGTCAATGGACGAGTATTTGCTGATAAAATTATCAAGCACAGGGGCTTGAAGCGAGGGGTCTTCTGCAACGACCGATCTTCTCATAAAACTCGTCCTCTTTGGCGATTAATTATCAATGCAATATCTTTAATTTAATCCAGGTACCTTGGAGTTATACGTATGCCCCCTTGACGTCCCCCCCCTTGCTGCTTGTGCCGCTCTTGCTGCTTTTGCTGCTGCTGCTGCTTTTGCTTTTGCTGCTGCTGCTGCTTGTTGCTCTTGTTCTTGCTGTTGCTCTGCTGCTGCTTCTGCCTCTGCGGTGTTGATGTTGGCGTTGGCGTTGGTGTTATTGTTGGTGCTTTTAACATTGACTTGGGACGGTTTGAGAAATTCTGCCCCCACGAATGCGCCGACAACTTGTCCAGTCATGCTCGCAACAATTGATAAAGCAGATAGCCAATAGTCATACGAACTCTTACCTATAATGACAGCACCCTGTCCTCCGCTTTCTTTAATTGTTATAATCCTAACTTTTTGAAGTTTACCTATTTCCTCTTTAGCCAAAGCTATCTCTTCAGGAGTTTGAGCTATTTTTCCCCGATTATACAAAGCAGTTTCGTTTATCTGCCTTCCTTCCTTACTATGACTGTAAACAAGGATCCCCGGTTTGTTCGGATCAAGCACAACAGGCGTATCAACCCATTGATCATGACAATTCATATGGTGAACTTTCAATTGTTGCTCCGGCCCTTGAGCGATTTCCGGCACAACCATTCGTCCATACGGCGTTATTTCTTCTGTCATTACCTGTATTTTATCCGGCGCGTCAAAATGTTCGCTATTAGGCAAAGAGGAATCATTTGAAAATGTTTTGAATCCTTTTATTTTTAATTTCGGCACCTGCTTAAGTTGGTTGGTATCTTTATCGATAACCCAAATCATTATTGGCAGCCCATCCGCACCTGTTTCAACTTCTTGGTCACCCTGCACAGTAAAACTAGGGTTCGGAACAGAATATGGTACGCCTTTTGGAACTCGGTCTGCATAAGGACCTACCGTTACACATCCCCCCACTAAACCTGGAAGCGTAATAGACGCAACAATTTTGAGATATCGCGTGGAAGAGCTTTCAAATGATTCCTCAGCGGCCCTTCCCCGCTTTAAACGCTGCTGAAATCTTCCCAAATCACGACGATATGGATCCATATGTCTTATGAATGATCGTTCCGCGCCCATGATAATCTCCTCCAATACAAAAAAACCTACTGCCTATTGAAAGGCTTTGGTCTGATAAATAAGGGGTGTATGCTTGCGAGATTAGTTTAATAAAAGTCTATTCGCAAGATTTTTCTTTATAAATTTTCACAATTACGCATTAACTTAAATATTCGTGCTTATTCGCGTCTAATTATGGTTAATAACGTTATTGTATAGGCATTAAAAATCCGTGATTGGCCGAAAACATTCGAGGAACTCACAAAGAATTGGCCAAACCTTGCCGAACAGACGCATGAAAGCTAATGTCCCGCTTTCTGACATCTATCCTCTATCCCCGGTCTTCGTTATGCACCCCTATCGCACTCATACCTGTGGCGAATTGCGCCTGTCGCACAAAGGCCAAACCGTCCGCCTGTCCGGCTGGGTGCATCGCAAGCGCGACCACGGCAGTTTGCTGTTTCTCGACCTGCGCGATCATTACGGCATCACGCAATGCGTCATCGACCGTTCGAGCCCGCTGCTTCCGGCTCTTGAGGCCGTGAAGAACGAAAGCGTCGTCACGGTCACGGGCAAAGTCGTGCAACGCCCGGAGGAAACCGCGAACGATAAGCTGCCCACCGGCACCGTTGAGCTGGACATCGAGGAATTCAAGGTGCAAAGCGCGGCCGAGCCTTTGCCGATGCAGGTGAACGCCGAGCCGGACACCGGCGAGGACGTGCGCCTGACCTACCGCTTCCTCGATCTGCGCCGCGAGAGTTTGCAAGCCAATATGAAACTGCGTTCGGACGTGATCGCTTCGATCCGCCGCCGAATGTGGGCCGCCGGATTCCGCGAATATCAAACGCCGATCCTCACGTCCTCAAGCCCCGAAGGCGCGCGCGATTTTCTGGTGCCTTCCCGTTTGCATCCCGGCGAATTCTACGCGTTGCCGCAAGCGCCGCAGCAATTCAAACAGTTGCTGATGATCGCTGGCTACGACCGTTATTTCCAGATCGCGCCCTGCTTCCGCGACGAAGATGCGCGCGCCGACCGCAGCCCCGGCGAATTCTATCAGCTCGATTTCGAGATGAGCTATGTGACGCAGGAAGACGTCTTCGCCGCCCTCGAACCTGTATTGCACGGCATCTTCGACGAGTTCGGCGAATTCGGACGCGCATCGAAACCGGCCATCACGCCTTATCCGTTTCCGCGCATCACGTATGACGACGCGATGCTGAAATATGGCACGGACAAGCCGGATTTGCGAAATCCGTTGCTGATTACGGACGTCACGTCCGTTTTCGCGCGCCCTGATGTCGAATTCCGCGCATTCCGTTCGATCATCGACAAAGGCGGCGTGGTGCGCGCCGTTCGCGCACCGCAAGTCGTCGGCAAGCCGCGCAGTTTCTTCGATAAGCTGAACGCGTGGGCGCAGGAAAATGGCGCGCCGGGGTTGGGCTACATCACGTTCGAATCCGGCGCGGGCAAAGGCCCCATCGCCCGCTTCGTCGGCGAAGAAGCGCAAAAGGAATTGCGGCAACTTACAGGCTGCATTGACGGCGACGCCGTGTTCTTCGTCTGCGACACGAAAGACAAAGCGCCCAAGATGGCAGGAGCTGCGCGCACGAAAATCGCGCAGGAGATGGATTGCATTGAAAAGAATGCATTCCGTTTTTGCTGGATCGTCGATTTCCCGATGTTCGAATACGACGAAGAGCGCAAAAAAATCGACTTCAGCCACAATCCGTTTTCCATGCCGCAAGGCGGCCTGAAAGCGCTGGAAACGATGGATCCGTTGACCATCAAGGCCTTCCAGTACGACATCGTATGCAACGGCATCGAACTTTCATCGGGCGCGATCCGCAATCATTTGCCGGAAGTTATGTACAAAGCGTTTGAGATCGCCGGGACTTCGCGCGAGGAACTGGAAAATCGTTTCGGCGGCATGTTGTCGGCGTTGAAACTGGGCGCGCCGCCGCACGGCGGTTCGGCTCCCGGCATCGACCGCATCGTGATGCTGCTGGCGGATCAGCCGAATATTCGTGAGATCATCGCCTTCCCGCTCAACCAGCAAGCGGAAGACCTTATGATGCAAGCCCCCAACACGGTGCCTGAAGAACGTCTGAAAGAACTGCACATCCGTCTGGCATTGCCTCCGGCGAAGGGAGCGAAAGAGAAAGTTTAGGACGATTTCGACGCAGGCGTTCCTCTCCCCTTGCGGAAGAGGAACACATGCGTCCATATCGCCCTTTAACTTCGCACATCATGCAAACGCGTAGTCGCCTTTTTCAGATTTTCCCTTATGCGCTGCTAATCGCAGCGGTTACCGCCGCTTATGCAAATGTGTATGGCAACGCGTTTCTTCTCGACGATGAATTCCTGATACTCAAAAACTCATTTCTGCGTAGTCCGCAAACGCTTGGCGCGCTTCTCACATCCTCAAGCACAGCGGGTTCGGGCGGGATCGATACTTTTTATCGTCCGCTGCAAGGGCTGATTTACTTTTTCGTTTATCAACTGGCGGGCTTATCGACGACGGCTTTCCACGCCGTCAATGTCGTCCTTCATGCGGCCAATGCTTGTCTGGTTTATGCGCTGGGCCGCAGGCTCGGATTTCACAAAAACGCCACGTTTATTGCGGCTTTGCTTTGGGCCCTGCATCCCGTTCACACGGAAGCCGTAACGTACATGAGCGCGACGGCCGATCCGCTCTACGCCTTCTTCTGTCTGCTCGGCGCATGCGTGTTGTTACCCGATTTTTCAGGCAAACGCCTGGCGGCATCATGCGCTTGTTTCGCCCTTGCGCTTTTCAGCAAGGAAACGGCGATTGTCTTTCCTCTGCTGGCGATGCTGTGCCTGTTTCTTGTCAGCAGCGAGCGCCTGAACCCGCGCCTCTATTTCAAAACATGGCCGTTGTGGCTGGTGGCGGGACTGTTTTTGCTTTTGCGTTTATACGTCCTGCATTTCAACGATTTGCAATTCTATAAGCAACCGAACGTGTACAGCGAAAATATCGGCGTGAGGCTGTGGACTTGCCTTGCGACGCTTCCTTCCTATTTGCGCGTTTTTTTGTGGCCCAACGATTTGCATATGGATCGCCTATTCCCCGCCTTCGGCAATCCGTTCCATCTGCCGGTCATCATTGGCTTTATTCTCGTTCTCGCCGCTGGCGGCGTTATTATTTGGACACGCGGACGGCGCGGATTGCCGTTGGCGTGGGGCTTGGGCTGGTTCGCGCTCGCGCATGCGCTTCATACAGGCGTCTTGCTTCCCGTCAACGCCTTGTTTCTCGAACACTGGCTTTATCTGCCCTCCGTTGGGTTGCTGCTGGGCACGGCGCAAACCGTGAGCGACTGGGCACATCCCTTCAACGCGCCAATCGCTAAAAGAGCCGTCATGACGGCGATGGCCATTATAGCCGTTGTTCTGGGCGCGCTGACGTTCCGGCAAAATCAGGTTTGGCGCGATCCCATCACGTTCTACGAAACGCTTTTGCGATACGGCAGCCGTTCGGCCAGCACGTATAACAATCTTGCCATGGCCTACAACGATCGCGGCGATAACCTTCGCGCAATCGAGTACTATCGCGCCGCAATTGCTGCTTATGATATTTTTCCGCAGTCGCACCATAATCTGGCGTTAGCGCTGCTCGCTTTACCCGACAGACCGGCCCATGTTTCCGAAGCCATCAAGGAGTTGGAACGCGCCATTCAAATGAATCCGGATTTCTTCCAGTCCTATCACGCGTTGGCTGATTTATACGCAAGCCTCGGTGACAACGAAAAAGCTACAGCCTACCGCCAGAAAGAAAATGAAATTCTCCAACGCCTGTTCCCCGACTTGAAGTGAAAGTTGGCCTGCTCAGGCTGTCTGCACCTTGGTGAGGAATTCATGCACCTTGCCGCTGAGAACATTTGACTGTTCCGTAAGACGGCCTGCCTCCATTTGCACCTGCATGGAGATGTCACCGACTTTCTCGGCGGCGGAGCGGACGTCCCCGATGTTTTTCGAAACGTCGCGCGTGCCCGTCGTCGCTTCGGAGATGTTGCGAGCGATTTCATGCGTCGCCGCACCCTGCTCTTCCACCGCAGCCGCTATCCTTGTCGCCACCTGATTAATGCCGACGATGGTTTCGCGGATTTGCTCGATAGCCCCCACGGCCGTCCCGGCCGCCTGTTGCATGTTGGCAATCTGCCCGGCGATTTCCTCGGTCGCTTTCGCGGTTTGATTAGCGAGTGATTTGACTTCGCTTGCTACGATAGCGAATCCCTTTCCCGCCTCGCCCGCACGCGCCGCCTCGATAGCGGCGTTGAGCGCAAGCAAGTTAGTACGGCTGGCGATATCGTTGATGAGATTGACGATTTGACCGATTTTCTCAGCCGTTTCCGTCAAGGCCTTCACGGTATTGTTTGTGGCGTTCGCTTGCTCGACCGCGTTTTCCGTAATGGCTGAGGAGTCCGAAACCTGACGCGTGATCTCATTGATCGAGGCCGTCAGTTCCTCTGTCGCCGTCGCAACGGTCTGCATGTTGGCTGAGGTTTGCTCAGCCGCAGCCGCCACCGTTCCCAGTACTTTGGTAGCTTCCCGCGAGGTCATCGCCAAACGATCCGCGGAAGTTTTTAGTTCGGCAGAGGATCCCGAAACGTCATCGACAACGCCTTTTACGCTGCATTCAAATTCGCGCGCCAGATCCTGCATCTCCTTACGCCGTTGCCGCATGGCCGCCAGAATGATTCCGCCCAGAATAAGGTAGGCAATGCCCAGGCCAGTGAGCGCTGTCAGCAAATGGTTCCGCCGGATTGAACTGACTTCCTGAGACATGTCTTCGCGGTTTTGTTTAATGTCGCCTTCGTAGAACTCCGTGAGAGCCTTCAGGTCCGTCTTAAGCTTTAACCGCAATTCGCGCTGCGTCGTCACAATAAGGCCAATGGCTTCGTTGTTCTTGTCGGCTTTGTGCAAGGCAATGATTTTACGCAAAACCGCCTCATACTCGTCGCAATTCCTGTCCACTCTCTCAATCATTTTCATCCGTTCCGGGTCGCCGATGAGGGCTAGCAGAGTCGTGACGTTTCCTTTTCCTGTTTTGGCGCCTTCCTCGAAACGCGACATCTGGTCCGCAACAATGGCCGGATCGGCGGATACAAATAGGCTTTTCATCGCCGCTTCCATATTATCGAGCGACGCTGACACTTCCATGATCATCATGGTTCTTCCGACGTCGTTATCCAGAATACGAGTCGTGTATGATGTGATCACATCAAAGCCCTGCCTCGCGGTCAGAACGATCGCCACGCAAACGGCGACGACGAAAATTTGCGGCAAAAAGACTTTGAAAAGCAGGCTGCGGTTGGTCCACCAGCGCATGAGAATCCTCGCGGGGGTTGACGGTTCTACCCATCGCTTCGAAATTTTTGTGGTGAAGCTTTTCCGGGCGAGCATCGACCGGGATGCCATGCATAGGGATACACGGCTTAAGATAATAATTCGTAACTCACCCCAATACGGAGGTATGCGAAATGGCGTCTAGGGCATTCGCCGGTTAAGTAAAACAAGTCACCCTCCCCTTGCGGGAGGGTGATTCAATCTGATCGGTTATTGCTCTAACTCGCGCGGATCTTGGCGATGAAGCCCTCAACGACGGAACGCAATGTTTCTGCTTCTTTGGACAGTTGGCTCGCCGCATCAAGAACCTGACCCGAAGCCTTGCCCGTCTCAACGGCGGCTTGCGTTACGCCTGTGATGTTCTTGCTGACTTCATCAGTCCCTTGAGAAGCTTGCTCCACATTGCGGGAAATCTCCCGCGTCGCAGCGCCCTGTTCTTCGACCGCCGAAGCAATGGCTGTCGAAATCTCGTTGACCCGCTTGATCGTGTTTGTGATGCCTCCGATGGCTTCCACCGCTCTCTTCGTCTGGTTTTGAACATCGGTGATTTGTTTTGTGATGTTCTGCGCGGCGTTGCTCGTTTGATTGGCGAGGTTCTTGACTTCCGTGGCCACAACGGCGAACCCGCGGCCTGCTTCGCCCGCGCGCGCCGCTTCGATTGTAGCATTGAGCGCCAGAAGATTGACCTGGCCGGCGATATCATCGATCAGCTTGACCACGTTGCCGATATCCTCGGCCGACTTGTTGAGCCCATGCATGACCTCGCCCGTGCTTTCGGCTTCCTTGACGCACGCGGCGGCGACTTTAACCGAATCGACGATTTGACGGTTAATCTCGCCGATCGAAGAATTCAGCTCCTCGGCCGCCGACGCGACCGTATGGACGTTGGTGGAGGCCTCTTCAGTTGCCGCAGCGACAGCCGTGGATTGCCGGCTCGATTGCTCGGCAATAGCCGCCATCGACTCCGCGTTCGATTGCATTTCGGTCGCCGCCGTCGAAACCGTCGCCACAACGCCTTTGACGCTGCTTTCGAAATCGTTCGCCAGTTTCTGCATGTCTTTCTTTTTCTGATCCGCGACAAGGCGGTCCTTCTCGACCTGTTCCGCCTTAAGCCGTTCGACCTCGCGGCCGTTTGACTGAAACACCTTGACGGTTTTTGCCATGTCGCCGATTTCGTCATGCCGGTCATCCATGCCGATATTCACGGTAAGGTCGCCCTCCGCAAGGCGCTGCATAGTATCCGTCAAAGAATGCACGGGCACCGTAATGCTTCGGCCGATGAAAAGAGCCATCACAACGGCAATGAGCAGAAGAATACCGGCTATTCCGCCCAGTTTCTCTTCAACCCCCCATGCCGTACGCGCTATATCGTCTGCGAAGACGCCGCTGCCGATGACCCATTGCCAGTCAGGATACCCCTTAACATATGATATTTTGGGCTTCGCAACGCCATCCGCATCAGGCCAGAAATAGGAATAGAGGCCGCCGCCTTTGTTTTTTGCAATGTTGATAAAATCGACGTAAATTTTCTTGCCGTTGACATCTGTTTTTTCCAGCAACCCTTTGCCAACGAGTTCGGGCTTGGGTCCATGCGCGAGCATCTTTCCGTCCCAATCATTGACCCAGAAGTAATTGTTGCCGTCGTAACGAAAGGACGAGATTGCAACAAGCGCTCTTTTTTGGGCGTCTTCCGCCGAAAACTCCCCAGCCTTCGCGCGGGCGTCTAAAGACGCGACCATGGAATAGACAGTTTCGACTAGCCGCCGCGTTTGTTCGCCGCGTTCGTTGTTCAAGGAAGCCTCAATGAAGCTTGCGCTCACCATGATAACGCCCACGATTCCGATTGCAGCTACGCCAATCAGAATGTAGATACGAAGGCCGATCTTCATACGCGCTAGTAATGTACCCATATGTGACTCCCGTTTTTTAGGTTGCGGTTATCTTTTTCTTAGGTGTATTTTGTTTTTATTTACAAAAACCACCGTTTTACTTTGTTGTGCACTTTGTTACTTCGGTCTTCACTTAGCGTTTTACTTCCCACCGGTTGATTCGACCTCGCTCTATCGCCCAGAAGAACAGGACCCAGAAAAAAATCGTGTGTTTTCAAACTACATGACATACCAAATATGGTATAACAAACTTATGAAACTCTACCGACACCGAACTCGTTAACCATAACCTACGTGATGTTTCTTAACAACTTATTACCTGTGCATTTACGTGCGTGCAGGAAATATAATTACGCAAGACCGGCACTAGAGACACATTATTTCATTGTTTCAAATATATTCGTGACAATTATAGTAAATATCACATACCAATCTTGTCTGTTTCCAATTTTGTCTGTTTCGGATTCGTTATAGCCCCCTGTGAATAACGTGTTGTTTGAGGGGCAGTTTACGTCTATGATCTGACTGTGTTTGATGGCGTTGAGGTCCTTAAGGGGCGTCGCCCACGGTTAAACTTTAAGAAAAGCAACAACTTAGGCTTTTTCCTGTTGATCGTAACGTCAAACGCTAGCCAGCCCTCGCGAAGGTGGGGGCGCGCCGTACGGACTTCCCGGAGTGAAAAACTCCTCCGGCAGCCCAGCAGGCAGCACGAAGGGGCCGGTATAACCTAAAAAGGGTCATAAACGGCTGGATATTTGAACAACGAATTCGCCGGTTCTGGCGCGCAGGGATCCGCTTTCACTCCCATCGCGACGACCCGGCAGGGAGAAAAAAATGACGAAGCGTATGTTGGTGGATGCCACGCATCCAGAAGAAACACGTGTTGCGATTGTTGACAGTTATCGCGATATCAACCGGCTGGATGACCTCGATTTCGGCCTAGCCAGCAAGCCAATCCTCAGAGGGAATATCTATCTTGCCAAAGTGATGCGCGTCGAGCCGTCGCTGCAAGCGGCATTTGTCGAGTACGGCGGCAATCGCCACGGCTTTCTGCCCTTCACCGAAATCCATCCCGACTATTTCCGCATCCCCATGGCTGACCGTCCGGCGGACGAAGAGCCGGAGGAACCGGCGCCGCCGGAGACCGAAGAGGATGAGCAGGCCTTATTCGCCGCCGATATGGATGACGACGATCGTGAGTACATAACCGAAAACGATACTGACAGCGATCCTGGTACCGCACCCGATGAACAAGCCCCTGCCGCGCCCCCTGCGGATGACTTGCCACCTGCTGCACCGGAGCCTGTGGACCATTTTGTTACCGATCCCGGCATTGACGTCGGCCTGATTACCGATTTCGGCAATGCCGCGATCATTCCCAATCATATGGACGAAGCTGTACCGCAAGAACCGACGCCGGTCGATAGCGTTGGCGGCGATGTGGCCGAGCGTTTCGTGCGCCAGCACCGCCCGCGCTATAAAATCCAGGAAGTCCTGAAGCGCGGCCAGGTCATGCTGATTCAAGTTGTAAAAGAAGAGCGCGGCAACAAGGGCGCGGCTCTCACCACCTTTTTATCGCTGGCGGGACGCTATTGCGTGCTGATGCCGAACACCGATCACGGCGGCGGCGTATCGCGCAAGATCACCAATCATCAAGACCGTCGCCGCATGAAGGAAATTCTCGACCAGCTCGCGATTCCCGAAGGCATGGCCGTCATCCTGCGTACGGCAGGCATGGAGCAGGACCCGCCCGATATTCAGCGCGATCTGGAATACCTTTTGCGCCTGTGGGACAGCATCCGCGAACAAACTTTGCAATCGTCTGCGCCGGCGCTGATTTATGAAGAAGCCAATTTGATCAAGCGCTCGGTGCGCGATTTGTATACGCCGGACATTCAGGAAATTCTTGTGGCGGGCGCGGAAGGCTACAACCGCGCGCTAGAGTTCATGCGTACGATCATGCCGGATCAGGTGGAGAAGATTAAGCTCTATGACGATCCAATCCCCCTCTTTTTCCGCTATCATGTCGAAAACCAGATTGACGGGTTGCACAGCCCGACGGTGCAGCTGCGTTCCGGTGGTTACATTGTCATCAATCCAACCGAAGCCTTGGTTTCCATCGACGTCAATTCAGGCCGCGCCACGCGCGAACGCCACATCGAGGAAACGGCGCTTAAAACCAATCTCGAAGCCGCCGATGAAATCGCGCGGCAACTGCGTTTGCGCGATCTGGCGGGCCTTGTCGTCATCGACTTCATCGACATGGAAGACGGACGCAACAACGCCGCCGTCGAACGCCGCCTGAAAGAGGCGATGAAAAACGACCGCGCCCGGCTGCAGATCGGACGCATTTCGCTTTTCGGCCTTCTGGAACTGTCGCGCCAACGGCTGCGCCCCAGCTTGCTGGAAATCAATTTCGAAAAATGCCCGCATTGCGCGGGCGTCGGTTATGTGCGCTCAGTCGACTCTGCCGCGCTTTCCGTCCTGCGCGCGATCGAGGAAGAAGGTATTCGCCAGCGCGCGGCCGAACTCGTTTTGAATGTGCCGACGAAGATCGCGCTTTACATCCTCAACCAGAAGCGCGAGGCGTTGACGGCCATCGAGCAACGCTACGACCTTCACGTTCTCTTGCACAGCGACGACACCCTTGTGCCGCCGGATTACAAACTGGAACGCACGCGCAATCGCGCGGCGGGACGCACGGCGGGAGGGCCCGCCGTCAATACCGATCAGATTTTCGCCGAGGCCGAGCGCGATCTGCCGCCCATTCCGCCGCGCGATACGCATGAAGACGCGCCGGAATCCGGCAACAAAATAACCGAACAGCCGCCCGAAGAACCAAGCGCTGCCGACAACGCGCCGGGTAAACGCCGCCGTTTTCGCCAAAGCGGCCGGGAAAATCGCAATGGCGGTTTTGGCCGCAACAACCGTCCGCCACGTCGGCAACCTCAAGGCGCGGCGCCGGTTCTTGAGTCCGGTCAGCCGGATATTCTTCCGTTGAATGACATCACCGCCGTGAACGAAAACTCAATCGTCCCAGGGCCGGAAGGCATTTCGCCGGACAATCAGGATAACCAACAACGCCGCCGCCGTCGCGGACGCAGAGGCGGACGTCATCGTAACAGTGGTGAGGGACACCAAAGCCAAGGCGGCAAGCGCTGGGGGCAAAACCATCCCGGCGGCGCGCCGCAGCCTTACGAGCCGCCGTCTTCCGTCATGAACGTCAACATCCCGGCGAGCATTCACGACATCGACACGACGCCGCGTGAACCTGCACCAGCGCGTCAGGCGCCGAAGGGAGCGCCCGTCTCGCGTTCGTCCAATCACGGCACGTCTTCATCGCCCCACGAAATTGTCAACCCGACTCCCGATAAGCCCAAAGGCGGCTGGTGGCGGCGATTTACAGGGCAGTAATTGGGAAAACGCATCTTTTCCTCTCCCCTTGCGGGAGAGGATAGAAAACGTTAGCGAACGAAGTTCTTGCGGAGTGAGCTTACGTTTTCTTGGTGAGGGGTCATGGCAATCGCGCGCCACAAAAACAAGCCACAGGATTATGTGCGTGCCTCAGCATTGCGGCATAAATCATCAAATGTTGAGCATCTCTTATGGCGATCACTTCGGCAGATGCCTTTGAAATTCAGGCGTCAGCATCCAATTCATCCTTATATCGCTGATTTCGTGTGTCTGAAGCTGCGATTAGTGGTAGAAGTGGACGGGTTTTCACATGATGCGACGCAAGACTACGACCGACGACGCGATATATATATGCGTCGTCTTGGCTATACTGTCTTGAGGTTCAACAACAACGATGTGATGAAAAATCTTGAAGGTGTGGTTGAGACAATTTTGCGCGAAGCCAGTATGCAAGGTGAGATATAATCGGCATGACTTTTTACCCCTCACCAAGAAAACCTAGGTTCGCTTCGCAAGAGCTTCGCGAACTGAGGTTTTCTATCCTCTCCCGCAAGGGGAGAGGAAAAGTCGCGCTTTTCCGATCGGCAATCCGCCTTGCCGTGCTGGTCTTGGTTTTTGTGTGCGCTCTTCTACCTTCTTACCCCACCCTCGCACAAAGCGAGCAAGGCGGGCCTCGCATGGAGTTCATCCGCGACGCGGAGATCGAATATTATCTTCGCGCGCTCGCCACGCCCATCTACCGCGCCGCCGCGATCGATCCGAAATCCATCAGCATCGTGCTCATCAAAAGCAGCGTGGTAAACGCCTTTGTGGCAGGCGGCATGAACGAGTTCTTCTATACAGGCCTTCTGCAACTGACCGACACGCCCGAACAGCTTGTCGGCGTCATGGCGCACGAAACGGGCCACATCGCGGGCGGGCATTTGATACGCGGCGGCGAGGCTATGCATGAAGCGTCAGCCGAAGCGATTCTCGGTATGCTTCTCGGCGTGGCGGCGGGCGTCGCCAGCGGCAACAGCCAGGTGGCCATGGGCGCCATCAGCGGCGCGCAGCAAGTGGCGGAACGCAATATCCTGAGCTTCAGCCGCATGCAGGAAGCCTCGGCGGATACCGCCGGTCTATCGTTCCTCGACAAATCTGGCATCACGTGCCGCGGGATGCTGGAGTTCATGCAAAAATTGGCCGGGCAGGAAATGCTTCCCGCAGACCGCCAATCCGAATATGTGCGAACTCACCCGCTGACTCAGGACCGTATCGACGCGATCCAGCATCATCTGGAAACATCGCCTTATGCCAAAAGCAATCTCGATCCCAAGTTCGCCGTCATGCATGAGCGGATGAAGGCCAAGCTTCTGGGATTCTTGCAGCCGGAAACGGCGCTGCTACGTTACACCGATAAAGACCCGCGCCTGACGGCACGTTACGCGCGCGCCATCGCCTTGTATCAGACGACCCAACTGCCGCGCGCCGTGCCGCTGACCGACAGCCTGATCAAGGAAGAACCGAACAATCCGTTTTTTTATGAATTGAAAGCGCAGATGCTTTTTGAAAACAGCCGCGTCGAGGAAGCCGTGGAGCTTTACAAAAAATCCGTCGATCTGCTGCCGGATTCGGCGCTTTTACGCGTCTCCTTTGCTCATGCGCTTCTTGAAGGCAAAAATCCCGCCAATGTCGACATCGCCATCCAGCAATTGACGGAGGCCAACCGGCTGGAAGATCGCGATCCTGAAACCTGGAGATTCCTGGCTTCCGCCTGGGGCAAAAAAGCCGAAATGACGAAAGACCAGCAGTATGAAGCGTTGGTGTCTTACGCGTTGGCAGAAGAAGCCGTTGCCCAAGGTGCCGACAAAGAAGCCAGACAACTCGCCGACCGCGCGCTCAAGGGTCTGCCCAAAGGTTCGCCGTACTGGTTAAGAGCGCAAGATATCAAGTTGAGCGTGAAAGTTGACAAGGAATGATCCCCAACGTTGACTTACCCCCCAAAACTTGGTTTTGTCTCACCCAACAACGGTTAACCTTTAGCGGGAGTCTTTTATGCGCCTTATTTCATCGTTTCTGACCGCCCTGATAATCGGCCTGATGCCGGCATTGGCTCTTGCAGCCGATACGCCCGCTCCCGCCGTGCCGGCTCCCGTTGCCGCGCCTGCCGCAACAGCTCCCGCTCCAGCCGCGGCCCCTGTCTTCACGGACGCCCAGAAAGCAGCCATTGAAGATGTTGTGCGTAATCTCCTGATTAAGAAGGACCCTGAAATCATCGTCAAGTCGATCCAGGAAATGCAAGCGCGCCAGACCGCCGAAGCGAGTGTCAAAAGCAAGGAAGCGCTAACCGGCAACCGCGACAAGATTTTCAACGATCCCAACGCGCCCGTCGGCGGCAATCTCAAAGGCACCGTGACGGTTGTCGAATTTTATGACTATCAATGCGGCTACTGCAAAAGCATGCAGGACTCCGTCGACAAGCTTCTAAAAGAGGACAAGAACGTCAAGTTCGTCTACAAAGAGTTCCCGATCCTTGGCGACAACTCGGTGAAAGCCGCCAAGGCCGCGTTGGCTGGCGTGCGCCAGGGCAAATTCCCGCAGCTTCACGAAGCCCTTATGGCCTCCAAAGAACATCTTACGGATGATGTGATTTTCAAGATCGCCAAGGGCTTAGGTGTCGATCTCGAAAAACTGAAGAAGGACATGGCCGACGAAGCCATCGAAAAGATGGTGAAGGCGAACCAGGAGCTGGGATCCGAAATCGGCGCGCATGGAACGCCGTCCTTCGTCATCGGCGATCAAGTTTATCCCGGCGCCATGTCCTACGATCAGCTGAAGCAGACCGTGGACGAAGCGCGCAAGAACGCAAAGCCATAACTTCTTTCGGTTAACGACCGTGAAAAAACATCTGCGGATTCTGGTCCTCACGGGACCCAACCTCAACATGCTGGGCATGCGCGAGCCGGAAATTTACGGCGCAAGCACGCTCGGCGATGTTGAGGCTCTATGCCAAAAAACGGCGGCCGAACTCGGAATTGAGATCGATTTCTACCAGAGCAATCTCGAAGGCGAACTGGTCACCTGGATTCAGAAAAGCTGCACGACGCATCAAGGCATCGTCATCAACGCGGGAGCCTATACGCACACTTCAATCGCCATTCTGGACGCGCTGAAGCTGGCGGGCTTGCCGGTGGTCGAAGTGCATATTTCGAACATTTTCGCCCGCGAGGAATTCAGGCACCATTCCTATATTTCCCCCATCGCCAAGGCCGTTATCTGCGGCTTGGGCATCGACGGTTATGCATTTGCGCTGCGCGGCATGGCCAACATGCTCGCGGCACCTGCCGGAAAAAAACATGAGTGATTTTGAAATCGACGCCGAGGCTATCCGCAAACTGGCGGAACTTCTGAAGGAAACGGGCCTTCACGAAATCGAATATGCGGAAGGCGACAAGCGCATCCGTTGCGTGAGCACGCCGCCGGTTCAGCCCTTCCAGATAGCGGGACAAGCTCCTGTCCAGCAAGCGCCGGAACCCGCCGCTGAGAGCAAAGTGGAAGCGCCTAAAGGCACGCCGGTAACGGCGCCAATGGTCGGAACGGTTTACCTGTCGTCAGCGCCGGACGCTCCAGCCTTCGTGAAAACGGGCGACACGGTGAAAGCAGGCGATACGCTCCTGATCATTGAGGCCATGAAAGTCATGAATCCCATCAAGGCCCCGCAGGACGGCATTATCGCGGATATTCTCGTAAGCGACGCCAAACCGGTCGAGTTCGGCGAGACGCTTATGTTGATTGGTTAGGCCTACCTTGTTCGAAAAAATCCTCATAGCCAATCGCGGCGAAATTGCGCTTCGCATTCATCGCGCCTGCCGCGAGATGGGCATCAGCACCGTCGCCGTGCATTCAACGGCGGACGCCGACGCGATGCATGTGCGTCTCGCCGACGAAAGCGTGTGCATCGGCCCGCCCCCGGCCAAGGACAGCTATCTCAACATTCCGGCGATTTTGACCGCAGCAGCAATCACGGGAGCCGACGCCATTCACCCCGGCATCGGATTTATGTCGGAAAACGCTGCGTTCGCCGAAATGGTGGAGGAGCATGGCTTCACCTTCATTGGCCCCACGCCCAAGCATCTCCGCCTCATGGGCGACAAGGTGACGGCCAAAAAAACCGCCAAAGACCTCGGCATACCGACGGTCCCCGGATCGGATGGCACCGTAGCAAGTGAAATCGAAGCGGCAAAAATCGCCGCGAAAAGCGGCTACCCGGTTCTGATCAAGGCAACCGCAGGCGGCGGCGGCAAAGGCATGAAAGTCGCTGAAAACGCAGCCGGACTCGGCGAGGCCTACAGGCTGGCGCGCAACGAAGCGCGCGCTGCTTTCGGCAACGACGAAGTCTACATGGAGAAATATCTCAAGCATCCGCGCCATATCGAGATACAGCTGCTTGGCGATGCACATGGCCATGCCGTTTATTTCGGCGAACGCGATTGCTCGATCCAACGGCGGCATCAGAAGGTAATCGAAGAAGCGCCCTCACCGGGCCTCAACGACAGCGAGCGGCATAAAATCGGCAAGCTGGCCGCCCACGCGGCGCAGAAGTTGGGCTATCGCAGCGTTGGCACGATGGAATTTCTCTACGAAGACGGGAAATTCTATTTCATCGAAATGAATACGCGCTTGCAAATCGAGCATACGGTCTCGGAGATGATCACCGGCATCGATCTCGTGCGCGAACAAATTCGCGTCGCGGCTGGATTGCCGCTTAGCTACAAGCAAAACGAAATCGTCTTCAACGGCCATGCTATCGAGTGCCGCATCAACGCCGAAAATCCCGAAACCTTCACGCCCTCGCCCGGCACGATCACCGATTTTCATGCGCCCGGCGGTCTTGGCGTGCGCGTGGACAGCGCGCTTTATCAGGGCTATCGCGTGCCGCCGCATTACGACAGCATGATTGCCAAACTGATCGTCCACGGCACCAACCGGAATGAATGTCTCTTGCGCCTGCGCCGCAGTCTTGAAGAATTCGTCATCGGCGGCGTGCAGACAACCCTGCCCCTCCACCAGCGCATCATCAGCCAGCCCGATTTCATCAATGGCGATTACGACATCCACTGGCTGGAGACGTTTTTGGAGATGAAATAGCCCTATCCTGTCAGGTTTTTTTCCTCCGATTCCCATCGATATTAACCATTTTTTTCAACACGTTACGCTGATTCTCGGCTATATTCCGTTAACATGTCGAGTCGCACATTTCATCTGACGCCAGATATTCTTCTCCGCGCCTATGCCGCCGGGATTTTTCCCATGGCCGAAAACGCCGGCAGCAGCGAGTTGCGTTGGTTCGATCCCCCCTTGCGCGCCATCATTCCGATCGACAACCGTTTTCACATTTCGCACCGCCTGCGCCGCACGATCCGTAAACACCCCTACACGGTTCGCCTCAACACCGCGTTCGATGCCGTGATCCGCGCTTGCGCTGCGCCGACTGAAGACCGCAAAGTCACGTGGATCAACCGCGAGATCATCGGCCTCTACACGACCCTGCACTGGCGCGGGTATGCCCATAGTGTCGAAATCTGGGACGAACGTGAACTTGTCGGAGGCCTGTACGGCGTGGGCCTCGGCAGCGCGTTCTTCGGCGAGAGCATGTTCAGCATCAGGTCGGATGCCAGCAAAATCGCGCTGGTTTATCTCGTTGCGTTGCTCCGCGCTTGCGAGTTCACATTGCTCGACACGCAGTTCCAAACGGAACATCTCGCACAATTCGGCACGCATGAAATCACGCGCGCGAATTATCATCATCTTCTGCAAATGGCTTTGGAGAAAAAAACCAAATTATCGCTTCCACGCGATACGGATTGGGATCATTTGGCCGCGTCGTTCTTGCAGCCCGTGACCCAGAGATCGTAAACCGGGTGCTCCATAGCCGATAAAGCCGGGCTTGATGCGAACATCCAGCCGCGAAACACGCTGACTTCCGTTTCTCCGGGTTTGATTTCCGTAATATCCAGAAACGCAGCCGCCTCCGGCGTTTCTTCAGGCGGCGTGACGCGGCAGGCGTGAACGGTAATCACCAGCGTACCGAATTTCAGCGGCCGTTCGATCGGCACGTTTAGCTCCTCGACCCGTGCCGTGATTTTGTCGAGCGCGCGCAACACGGCTATCGGGCGATCCTCCGTCGGCACGGCGGCTAAGACGATGGATGGCAGAAAAATAAAACTCAACAACATGCACAAATAAAAACATAACGTCATTCCGGACAATTTTCTTTTCGTCTGTGCAGCAGACGAAAGAAAATTGATCCGGAATCCAGTCGCGCTTGAAACAAACACTCTATTGCGGAGCCGTAACCACGCTCGCCGCAAAAACAATATCAATTTTGCAACACAGCTTTTGCGGAAAGGCTGACTGGATTCCGGATCAATTTTCTTTCGCCGCAAAAGCGGCGAAAAGAAAATTGTCCGGAATGACGCCCTATGCGTCACGGATGCGCCGGCTCAGGCGCAGGTTGTGATGCAGGCGCTGGCGTAGGCGCCGGCTGCTGCGCTGGCGAGGGTTGCGCGGGCGGCGGCAACGAAGGCCCCGTTTTTCCACCCGTTCCCGACGCACTGCTATCTGGCTTTTTGGAACCATAGATCAACTGGCCGATGAGGTCATCGAGCCGCATCGGCGCTTGCGTGCGCGTAATGCGTCCCGTGCCATCCGTTTTGATCGTATCCTCGTCGACGCCGAGCTCCAGCGACAGGTATTTGCCGCCCAGAAGACTCTCGGACGCCGCCAGCGCAATGGTATCGGTCGGCAATTTAACGCTGGGATTGATCGACATCTTCACGTCCACGAGATACTCGTTCGGGCCGGGCGTAGTGATGAGATTCATGCTGACGATCGTGCCGACCTTTACGCCGTTAACCTCGACGTCGCCGCCGACCTTCAATCCATCCACCATTGGGAAATTGGCCGAGACGATATAGCCCTGCACCTTCTGTAAATCGGAGCTGGAATAGGCAAACATCATAAACAGAGCCGCGACCACCAGAACCACGGCGCCTAAAACGGTTTCGATTGCGTTGCGTCCCATTGATTGCTCCTTGAGGTTTTCTGCCAACATGCGTGGCAGACTGAAGATAGGTCAGGCGGCGGGAATCGCGGGATAGAATACAGGTTAGCGGGTAACATAAAAATAGATATTTCGTAAATCCTAAACCCCTCAAAAGCACGTCATTCCCGGCAAAGCGGGAATCCATCTCCCGTTTGGACACAAGGAACACTTGGAAATGTTGTGCTTATGAGTTGATTAGGAAATGGATTCCGGCTTCCCGCCTTCGCCAAGGCTACGGCGGGTCTGGCCCCAAGTCCGGCAATGCTGCGTAGCAGCGAAGATGGATCGCCGGAATGACATACGGTTTTTGCCCTGTGAATAAGTTTTTCTTCCAAGACACCACATTTTGTGGCAATCATTGATCAATAACACATCATCTTGTGGATAACTTTTTTTTAAATAAACAAATCCGCCGGAAAACAATGAGTTACGTATGACACTCGAACGCTTCTTCACCGCAGGCGTAAGCAATCCTTACGATTCATGCCGCTTTGCCTCGCGCATGAGCGAAACGGGCGATAACAAAATCATTGCGCCGGACGACTGGAGCATCGAAGCCGCGCAAGCTTTCGCCGAATCTTTCGTCACGATGCCGGCTTCTCTGCACGCCATCGAGGAAAACACGCTCCCCTCCTGGCTCTGGCAGCATCGTCGGAAAGAATCGCGCGATACGGCGGAAACAAGCGCGCAGCAAGTCTTCGATCGCATAGCAGGCGCGGCAGCTTATGCCGGATGGAAAAGCGGCTTGCTGAACGGCGAGGCGGAAGCCTTGGCCTTTTACGATGAAATCCGCTTTATGCTGGCGCATCGCCTGATTGCGCTTACGCCGGATGACATGGCGCAACTTGGCGCGGAATGGGCTTACGGCGCGAAGGCCATCGCAAACACACAAGCCATTGCCAGTCCGAACGCCACGAACCAAACAACATTACGCAACGAAACCATCGACTCGATTCTGGGCGGCAAAGACGCGGAAGCGGGCGATCACTGGCAAAAATTCCTGCGGCGCAGCGAAAAAGACGATCTGATGAAGCTCGGCTTCGCCGATACGGTGGCCGAATGGGGCGAGGAAAACAGACCAAGCAGTGCGCCGCGTCTGGTGCTCGATCTCATGCGCTTTCGCCGCGAGGACGGCGCATTTGATGTCTTATCGCTTCGGCAAGCCGTACGCCTTTCGGTCATGCTGCTCGATCTGCATTATGAATCATTTTCGAACGCAGGCGATCCGGCGCGGCCGCTGACAATCGGCACCGTCAACCTCGCTGCGTTGTTGATGTCGCTTGCGCTCGCTTATGACAGCAAGGCTGGACGCGCGACGGCGGCTGCCATCTGCGCCATCATCACGGCCGAGGCCGTAGCGGCTTCGGCGCGTTTGGCGGCCTTGTTCGGCCCCTGCCCCGCTTTCGCTGCTGCGCGCGATATCAAGCTGCGCGCGCTTCGCAATCATCGCCGCGCCGCCTATGGCGAACATAACGATTATGAGCGCGTTTCGATTTTGCCTGCGCCGCTGGAAGTCGATGACGGGGCGGATCTTGTGCTTCTTGCTGCCGCGCGCCGCGGTTGGGACGAAGCCATCGACCTCGTTCAACAGCACGGCCTTCGCAATCTGCAACTGACGGATTTGTTCGCGTCGCCTGTTTTTTCTGCTTTTCTCGAATGTTCCGCGCAAGGCATCGAGCCGGAACCGACTTTGATCCGCCAGCGCGCGCTTGGCCCCGATATTTACCGGCGCGAGATTCATCCGGCATTGCCATCGGCCTTGGCAAAAATCGGCTGCGATCCGGCGGACGTGAAAGCCATCGTCGATCATGCCGTCGGCTACAATACACTTGTGGCAGCGCCCGGAGTCAACCATGCGCTGTTGCGCGAACGCGGGTTCGATACAGAAGCCATCGCGCGTCTGGAAGAGTACTTGCCGCGCGTGAACGATATCCGCCACGCCTTCACGCCGTGGATTCTGGGGACGGCCTTTTGCCTGAACGTTTTGCGTATGCCGTGTCAGGCTTTGAGCAATCCGCGCTTCAATCTGCTGCGGCATCTTGGTTTTTCGGACGGCGATATCGCGGCAGCTAATGCTTTTTGCTGCGGGCACAGGCGCATTACGGGTCTTTCCGAGCTATCCAGACAAGCGGGAAACATCTTCGCCACGCGCGATGAGATTTCTTTTGGCGCGCAAATTCGCATGGCCTCTGCCGTGCAGAGCTTCATCATGGGCGATGTTGGGCTTGTGTTGTCCGTGCCCTTTAGCACCACGCCCGAAGCGCGCGCCGAACTGCTGCTGGCGGCCTGGCGCAAAGGCCTGAAAAGCGTCACGCTGTATTTCGAGGGCATGGCGCAACAAGCGCGTCAGGCGCGGGATGCTGTTGCGCCCGTCGTGCGTAAGCCCATACTCAAAAGAAAACCGGCCGACCCTTCGCAACCATCGGCTCCCATGCTGGTGCGTAAAAGAATCTCGGCCCTGATGACTTCGCCGAGGGCGGCCAAGCCCAAGGCCACGACGCGCACCGTCAGCCTGAAACGCGACAGCACAGCACCAGTTGTTGGATCGAGAGAAAAGCGGGGATAAGTAAGGATCACGGGGATTTAATCACCACCACAGGCCATAGTCATGAAACCAGCTTCGCATTCGGGTGTAGTTTTAGGCCGCGTTGCAGTGTTGAAATCCTTTGCGGGTTTTCCCCTTTTAGACAGATAAATGGGCTTTCTAAGAGTTTCATTGTTTGTTTTTCTGAAAGAAGATCGGATTTTATTTCCGATGCTCACGATTCTGCTCGAAATATAATTTGCCGATGACAGCTCCCCTTTTAACTCACAACGTTTTAACAGACGCCGCCCACCGGCGCAGAAAGCCATGCCTACAATCGTGCGCTTTTCCCTCCCCAACAGAAGGCGCCACATGGAACGAAAGGCGATAGCCATGATATTCGGACGAACGGATTGAATTTCTCCTTTCTTAACCGCGGCATAGAGAGCGTCGGTGCATTTCCAGTGTTTATTGATACTTTTTCCAAGTAAATAACAATCTGCAAGGCCACCTAGGGCAGTAACCGGACTAAAAATGGGGGCGCCATTTTTTATCTCGTACGCAAGAAACAATGAAACCAGAAGTGTACCGGCCAGTGAATACAAGCTCCTCCTTGCATAATCTTCGGCAGAGAGGGCACGGGTTTTTTTACCTAGCAGATGGCTGATGTTCTGCTCTTCTTCGTGAGAAGGGGTATAAGTTTTTATGGGTCCTACGTATTCAGTGAGGTAAGCATCCCACCACTCAGGGCCCGTTGGTATCATGCATAAAAATTCGTTCGTTGGTTTTTCAGTCTTTCCCTGCATCTCTCCGTGCCACTCCACCAAATGAATTTAAAACGAATCAACGGCAGATTTTCGAATCTGCCTCTCACGTAATAACCTCACATGGAAAAATGTCATCGAAACGACGAGAATATGGCAATAAAATGATCCGGCCACACAGCAAAAGTTTTCGCTGCGTGTTATGAAATTATTAAGATTTTCTGTGCGAAAAAGGAGGTTCGCGATTAATTATGTTTTTAGTTTCATCGCAACGTAACCGCGCACTTTATCTAGCGCGATGCGTTCTTGCTGCGCCGAATCGCGATCACGAATGGTGACGGTCTGATCCGTCAGCGTCTGGCCATCGATGGTGACGCAATACGGCGTTCCCGCCTCGTCCATGCGCGCATAGCGTTTCCCGATGGATTGCTTGGCGTCGTACTGGCAGACAAAATCCTTCCTCAAATCGAGATAAAGCTTTTCGGCCACTTCCGGCATGCCGTCCTTGTTCACCAGCGGGAAAATGCCGAGCTTGATCGGCGCGAGGCTGGGCTTGATCTTCAACCACTCAGGCGAAGGACGGCTTTCATCGTATTGATAAGCTTCGCAAAGCAGAACCAGAACGCCGCGCGTCAGGCCGCTCGACGGCTCGACCACATGCGGCAGATAGCGTCGTTTTTCTTCCTGATCGATGTACTCAAGATTCGTTTTGCTGAACGTCTGATGCTGCTTGAGATCGTAATCGGTGCGATACGCGACGCCTTCCAGCTCGCCGAAGCCCGGCGCCGTAAACGGATAACGGTATTCGATATCCGATGTGCCTTTCGAATAATGCGCGAGGTCTTCCGGCTTGATGATGTGGCGGAAAAGATTTTCCTTGGCAACGCCGCAGCTTTCCCACCAGCGCAAACGCTCGGCCACCCAGAACTCGTACCACTTGAGACCATCCTCCGGCGCGCAGAAAAATTCGATTTCCATCTGCTCGAACTCGCGCACGCGGAAAATAAAGTTGCGCGGCGTGACCTCGTTGCGAAAAGCCTTGCCGACCTGCGCCACGCCGAACGGAATCTTCACGCGCGATGTATCAACGATATTTTTGTATTGCAGGAAAATGCCTTGGGCGGTTTCGGGACGGAGGTAGACTTTGAGCGCATCAGCCTCGACGACGCCGACATGCGATTCAAACATGAGATTGAATTGCCGCGGTTCGGTAAGGTCGCCGCCGCAATTCGGGCACGGCATCTGAAGTCCCGTTCGCGTTTTTTGTTCCGTGGCGAGATAGCGTAACAAATCAGAAAAGGCTACCGGCTCCGTTGGATTGGCCGCCATATCCTCTGCAAGCCAGGACAGCGTGACGCTGGGATTGCGAACAAGCGCTAGGCCTGGGGCCAGCTTTTTCCCTTTGCGCTGCGCCCACTGAAGAGCCTTGGCCGCATCGAAGACGATACGATTTTTAAGCACGGCGCCAAGCTGCATATTGCCAAAAGCAGCAACCTGCATAGCCTCTGCAAAAGACTGCACCCATTCGGATTCGAGAAGCATGTCGTCAACATGATCGGCACGATAAAGCTTTTTGCATTTCCGGCAGGTTTGCATCGGATCGGTAAACCCGCCGACATGCCCTGAGGCCTCCCATGTCGTCGGATGCTGAATGATCGTGCTATCGAGGCCGACAATGCTCAGCGGTTTACCGTCTGGGCCGAGCGGCGGGCATTCCACCGTATCGCGCCACCACGCGTCGCGCAGATTGTTCTTGAGCTGCGTGCCCAAAGGCCCGAAATCCCAAAAGCCGTTCAGGCCACCGTAAATCTCGGAAGCCGGATATACAAAGCCGCGCCGCTTGCACAACGAAACAAGGCGGTTCATCAGGGACGTTTCAGGTTCGGACATGACGACGGTACTCACTTAAAACAGGTTGGCCAAACGCGTTCCTCTCCCCTTGCGGGAGAGGATAGTTTTGCTTAGCGAACGTAGCGTAGCGAAGTGAGCTTAGCAAAACTTGGTGAGGGGTCTATTCCCGGCTCAACTGTTTTACCCCTCACCAAGAAAACCTAAGCTTGCTTCGCAAGTGCTACGCAAACTAAGGTTTTCTATCCTCTCCCGCAAGGGGAGAGGATAGCCCAATCACAAACATCCCCGCAGCATCCGCATCTGCCAGCGTTTTTTCCCGTTCGACGATCAAGCTGCGCCCGGCTTCGATGGCAATGCCGCGCAATCCCGCCGTCCTGCAAGCCGTAATGGTCTCATGCCCGATGGCCGGCAGATCAAAGCGATTGTCCTGCTGGGGCTTGGCGACTTTGACGAGCACGCCCCCCGGCCCCTCGCGGCGCAACCCGGCACATCGTGCAATCAATGCGTCCGTGCCCTCGATGGCCTCTACGCCCAGCACAATGCCTTGCTGCACGACGACGGCTTGGCCGATATCCAAACGCCCCAGCGCCTGAGCGGCCTCGACGCCGCGCTGAATGTCCTGATGCGCTGCATCGTCCGGTTGCGCGCGCGTCAGCACGCCCACAGGCGTCAATAGATCGGCGAAAACATCCTGCACGCCAACAACGCGCATGCCGGTTTCGTCTTCAATCGCCTTGCCGATGCCGCGCAAAAGCCCGTCGTCGCCCAGACTGTTAATTCCGATTTTCGTCAGCACCTTAAGCGCCAGCCAATCCGGCTTGATTTCGAGCAGCGACGGACGCCGCACGCGCCCGATCATAACAACGTCCTTGATCTGTTGCTCGGCGAACAGTTCTTTCAACCGGCTACCTGCGCCAAGATGCACCCACGCATGAGGCAAGCCTTCAGCCAAACCGGGATCGGCTTGTCCCTCCAGACAAATGACGAAAAACGCGCGCCCCAGCTTTTGGCAAGCCCCGATCAACTGCCGAGGCACCGCCCCACCGCCTGCAATAATGCCGAGTTTGGGCGCCGCATTCATGGAGCTTTACTACCCTTCGCCCATCGGCTGGCACAACGCGCGGTTGTTGCGGTCGCGGATGAACGCGATCACGTTGTCGACGAGAGGGTGCGTTTTGTAGCGTTCGGCCACATCTTCAAGGCGCTCGGCCATCTTGCCTTCGCTGGCGAACAGCATGCGATAGGCGCTACGTAAAGCCTGAATATCCTCGCGCCCGAAGCCGCGCCGCTCGAGGCCGACGATATTCAACCCCGCCAGATGCGCGCGCTCGCCCTTGACCATGCCGAAGGGAATGACATCGCTCTCGACGCCCGACATGCCGCCGATCATCGCGTGCGCGCCGATGCGAACGAACTGCTGCACCGCCGCGAGGCCGCCGATAATGACGTAATCGCCGACAGCTACATGCCCCGCCAGCGTCGCGTTATTGGCCAAAATGACGTTGTTGCCGATCTGGCAGTCATGCGCCACATGGACGCTCATCATGAACAAGCCGTTGTCGCCGACGCGCGTCACCATCCCGCCGCCTTCGGTGCCAGGATTCATCGTGACGTACTCGCGGATTTGATTGTTGGATCCTATTTCCAGCGTCGAAAGCTCGCCGTGGTATTTCAAATCCTGCGGGCGATGGCCAATCGAAGCGAACGGATAAATGATCGTTTTCGCCCCGATGCGCGTGCGTCCGTCGATAACGACATGCGAAATAAGGCGCACGCCGTCGCCCAGTTCGACGTCAGGCCCGACGACACAGTAAGGGCCAATGGCAACATCGACGCCAAGCTTGGCTTTGGGATCGATGATGGCGGTGGGATGAATTTCAACCATTGATATTCATGCGTTCGGAGTCAGGCACCAGCATAGCGGTGTAAATCGCCTCGGCGCATAAAGCGTCGTCCACGAACGCCTCGGCACGGAATTTCCAGACAGTACCGCGCTGCCGTTCTTTCTTCACCTTGATCTGAAGTTGATCGCCGGGCATGACTGGCTTGCGAAACCGCGCGTTCTCGATGGTCATGAAATAAACGATGTGGGAATCCGCGCCGACGCCATCGAGCGAATCCACGACAAGTGTCGCCGCCGTCTGCGCCATCGCCTCGATGATCAAAACGCCGGGCATGATGGGATGGCCGGGAAAATGACCCTGAAAAAACGGCTCGTTGACGGACACGTTCTTGATGCCGGTGCAGCTTTCGCCGCGCACAACGTCGATCACGCGATCGATCAAAAGCATGGGATAACGATGCGGGATTTTTTTCATGATCCCGGCAATATCGATGGTTGTGTCCGCGGTAGTTTTAGTTTTGGCTTGGCTCATAAGAAAAACTCCATTCCTGCGACCCCCGCCCTGTGCACGAGAGTCGACCTTTGTTTCTGCCTGAATGGGGTTATTAATTCAATAGTGTCGCGCCAACCCTTGCCCCGCACCCCGATTTGCGGCTAAGCATAAAAGAAAACATTTCAAACAGGGGGAGGATTCACGATGGCACGTAAAAAAATTGCCTTGATCGGCGCCGGCCAGATCGGCGGAACACTGGCGTTTTTGGCCAGCCAGAAGGAACTAGGTAATGTCGTCCTGATCGACAACGCGGAAGGAATTGCCCAGGGCAAGGCCCTCGATATCTATCAATCCTCCCCCGTGTACGGCTTCAACGCCCGTCTTTCGGGCGGGTCGGAGTATAGCCTTATGGCAGGGGCCGATGTCGTGATCGTAACTGCCGGCCTGCCGCGCAAGCCGGGCATGAGCCGCGACGATCTGATCGGCGTCAATACCGGCATCGTCAAAACGGTTGGCGAAGCAATCAAAAAATACGCGCCGGACGCCTTCGTCATCGTCGTTACCAATCCGCTCGACGTTATGGTTTGGGTCATGCAGCAAGTGACGGGTTTTCCCACCAATCGCGTGACCGGCATGGCGGGCGTTCTGGATAACGCGCGCTTTCGCGCATTTCTTGCAATGGAACTCAACGTGTCGGTCGAGAACGTTCATTCCTGCGTGCTCGGCGGACATGGCGACGACATGGTGCCGCTTTTGCGTTATTCAAGCGTCGGAGGCCTTCCTGTCCCCGATCTCATCAAAATGGGCTGGACGACGCAGGAACGTCTGGACGCCATCGTCAAGCGCACACGCGACGGGGGCGCGGAAATCGTCAGGCTGCTCAAGACGGGATCGGCCTACTATGCGCCTGCGGCCGCCACAATCAGAATGGCGGACAGCTATCTACATGATAAAAAGCGCGTCATGACCTGCGCCGCGTATCTGAACGGGGAATACGGCATGAAAGGCCTTTATGCGGGCGTGCCTGTCGTCATCGGCGCGCGCGGCGTCGAAAAGATCGCCGAGCTTCAACTGAACGCCGAGGAAAAAGCGCTGTTCGAAGCGTCCGTCAGAAACGTGCAGGAACTGATCGAAGTGGCAAAACCGCTGTTGGACAAGGCTTCGTAATGGAACTTTACGACATCTGGCCCTATTTCGGCGTGTTGTTGGTTCTTTTGGGCGTTTTCAGCTTTTCGCCCGTTTTCAAATTCATCGACGCGCCGCAAAACGGCAAAGCGGAACGCGTGTCCACGCTGGATGGATTGCGCGGTTTTCTGGCGCTAAGCGTGTTTCTTCATCACGCTGTGATCACCAATATTTATCTGAAAACAGGGCATTGGGACATGCCGCCGTCGCGGTTTTACGCAATGCTGGGGCAAGTTGCCGTATCACTTTTTTTCATGATCAGCGGCTTTTTGTTCTGGGGAAAACTTATCCGCGAGCAAAAAAAGATCGGTTGGGTCAAACTCTATGTCGGGCGGCTATTTCGCATAGGGCCCGTGTATCTCTTCGCCGTTTTTTCGATGCTGCTGATTGTTTTCGTCCGAACCGATTTCACGCTGCGCGAACCTGTCCTGAAAGTCGCGTCCTCGATCGGGCGCTGGCTGGCGCTGGGTTTGCGAGGGCATCCCGATGTAAACGGCGTTCGATACACGACGCTCGTGTTGACCGGAACATGGACGCTCTATTGGGAATGGCTCTATTATTTCTCGTTGCGCCTGACTTCTTTTTTCGCGGGCCGCAAAACGCGACTGTGTTTTGTTCTTTTAGGACTTGGAACAACGCTCGCCCTCACCTTTTTCCTGAACGGCGGATTGACGACTTATATCGCGCTGTTTTTTGCGGGCATGACGACCGCGACGCTCATTCATGACAATTTTGTCCCGAAGCTTAATCCAAAGCTGGCCGCCGTTATGGCCCTCGCTTGCTTGACGCTCGTTTTCGTGTTCTTCGACACGGTTCACAACGGCGTTTCGATTTTTCTTTTGCTGACCTTCTTTTTCATCGTGTGTCAGGGCAACGCGTTGTTCGGCCTCCTGACGAGCAAGGCGGCGCAACGGCTGGGGCATATCAGCTACAGCATTTATCTAATGCAAGGCATCGCCCTTACCGTTTTTTACTGGCCGGATTCCGTGCGAAGTTTCGCGCTTTCAAATGATGCGAACTTTTGGCTGACTGTCTTGCCCTGCGCTCTTGTTTTGACAATCTCGGCGGCTATTTTGCACGTTCTCATCGAACGCCCCGGAATCGCGCTAGGCCGCTCGGTCAACAAAGCATTGGCGGCACGTAAACTTATGTTTCAAGCGGCTTAAATTGTTTTGCCAGCGCAAGGCCCTGGTTCTGGTAATTCGAGCCGATGCCGGAGCCGTACAAGCGCTCTGGCCGTCCCGCCATGCGCTCGTAGCGCAGCCAGCCGATGATCTGCGCGTGTTCCAAAACGAACGGCACTTCGTGCGAGCGGACTTCCAAAACGGCTTTGCTGCCTTTTCCTGATGCATCGTCGCCGAAGCCCGGATCGAAGAATCCCGCGTAATGCACGCGGAACTCGCCAACCGTTGTGTCGTATGCCACCATCTCGGCGGCAAAATCCGGCGGAACGCGCACGAACTCGCGCGTCGCGAGGATATAAAAATCGTCCGGATTGAGAATAATTGAATCCTTGCGGTGCGTAATCGGCTCCCAGAAATCCAGAGGATCGTAATAACCGATTTTTTCCAGATCGATCCTGTCGGTGTGCTTTTTCGCGCGATAGCCGATAGGCTCCGCCTTCGCTCCGCTTCGGCGCGACAAGCCTTTCGTTCCATTGCCCTTCAAGTCAATCGTGACCGGCACCATTTTCTCCTTGATGCCCTGCCGCCCCTCTTCGTTGAGAACAAGTTTGCCCTCGTCGTAAAGCTGTTCCAGCGTATTGGCGGCCATCACAGGAGATCCCCGGCGAAACCGCAGCTGATTGAGCCGCGCGCCCGTCTTGACGACGACGCTGAACGTGCGCGGCGCGACTTCCAGATAAAGCGGCCCTGCATAGCCGCGCTCGATTTTGTCAAAAGCCGCGCTGCGATCCGTGATGAGGCGCGTGAGAACATCGATGCGCCCGATGGAACTCTTAGGATTGGCGAGCGCCGTCAGTTCGCCCCTCAGTTTCAGCGATTCAAGCAAGGGAATGACATAAACGCATCCCTTCTCAAGAACGGCGCCGGATGAAATATCAATTTCGTAACCATCCAGTTGTTTGATCTTGTCCATGACCGTCGCATCCGGCCCCGGCAAAAAACTGGCCTTCACGCGATACGCGACTTTGCCCAAACGAAGATCGAGGCTAGCCGGTTGCAGTTGATCGGGCGTGATATCGGCAACCGAGATAATTTCGCGCTCACGGATCATCTGCCCGATGGTTTGATATGGCAGGATTCCCGTTGTGGGTTCCGGCGCAGCTCCGAGCCTTCCGTCCAGCGCTTCTTCCAATGCAAGCATACGTGTCATTCAGGGAGTCTCATTGATCCAAAAAGTAAATGGGATGCCAGCCTTCGCTGGCATGACGCTTGAGGGGGAAATTGTGCCCTTAAGCGCCGTCATCCCCGCGAAGGCGGGGGTTCCATTTGTTTCCTTCGTTAGCCCACACAGACTTTACCGGGTTTCTTCTTTGGATCAAGCCATAAGCCATATGGACAAGCCTAACACCTTCCGCCTTCCCTCACCCTATGGTAAACACCCCAATCTCAACCTGTGACCCCTGACACCCATGCCCGAACACCATATCCTGTCCACAATCCTGCACCTGCTTGCTGGCGGAGCCTTGGGGCTGACGAGCGCGGGGTTGGCGGGACATTTTGGTTTTCGCTCAGCCGACCGCCTGCCGGGGGAAAGCCGCAAGCCGCACTGTTTTTTCTGTTTGCGTCCCTTCAAGTGGTTCGAGATTTTCCCGCTTTTCGGCTGGCTGCTGCGCCCAGAGCGCTTCACTCTTCCCTGCCCGTGCGGCAGACGCACGGGCCTATGGCCTCAGCCGCTAGTCGAGATCATCGGCCTTTTGATTGGGGTAACCGTTGCCGCGGTGGCCGGATGGTCATGGGCTATCGTGCCATTGTGCCTTGGTCTTGGCCTTTTGCCAGCGATGGCGATGGTCGATCTGTCGTTTGGCCTGATCCCGGACGAGCTGAACGCGGCGCTCGCGCTGTTCGGATTTTCCTGGCTGGAAGCGCGCGGCGGCGATTTCTTTGTCGGCCTTATGACCGTGGCGTTGCTGCTGGGATTTAGTCTGCTGCTGGCTCTCGCATACAGCAAATGGCGCGGACGCGAGATGCTAGGCATCGGCGACGTGAAGTTCTTCGCTGCCTCCGGATTCTGGCTGCCGCCAGCGCTGACGCCGTGGTTCTTCGTGGCGGCAGGCCTCATCGGCGCTGTCACAGGATTTTTCTGGAAACGCGCCGGAGGCGGCAAGGAATTCCCCTTCGCCCCGGCGTTATGCCTCGCGTTGGCGGGATGCGTGATTTGGCAGGTGATTGGACAGTAACCGCGTGTCAGTCGGGTTCGGTCGGGGCTGACTGTATCTTACCAATCGTCATGAAGGTGGGAGACTTGGTGGGCAGACAATCCCGGATGTTCCATTCAAGAACTTGCCTGTCGTTGCGTCATAGAAAGCGTTAGCGCTTTCTCCGCCGCCTCCATCTTTCCAGTTTTTAGTAACGCCGCCATATGAATAGGCTCCATCAGAAAGCATGATGAAGTTCAAGACTATATCATGAGGATGTTCAATGCTTTTATCGGTCACAACGCCAAAGTTTTCAATCTGTTCGCAGACAATATATTGCGGATAAGAGACCGGCCCACTACTGGCACTCGATTGTGCTTGAGCTTGCGATGAAGACGAAATGGTTGCCAAAAGCAAAAATGGTATGAGATTCCAACAACCATTGCGCATTGCAACCTCCTATTTCCCCTGCGTGACGTTGAAAGAAATATTATCTAAATTTCTAGATCAGCACACCTTAACAACGAATTAATGTGATTCACTGTTTTGGCTTCCCTGCCTGCCCCCCATTGCCTCTCTCTTCCCTTCATCCTATCCTCGCGCTTCGCAAAATAGTCGCAAGCGCTTCATCCCATGAACTTCGCCCGTTCCCTTTTCACCGTCAGCAGCCTGACCGTCGTCAGCCGCATTGCCGGATTCATCCGCGATACGCTGACGGCGATGCTGCTCGGCGCGGGGCCGGAAGCGGATGCCTTTTTCGTGGCGCAGCGCATTCCCAATCTTTTCCGCAGCCTGTTTGCCGAGGGCGCATTCACGGCAGCTTTCGTGCCGCTTTACGCCGCCGAGTCCGAAAAAAAAGGCCCGGATGCCGCTCAGCAATTCGCGGGCGATGCGCTGGCGTTGCTCGTGACGGTGCTAGCGCCATTTACGGTTGTTGTCATGTTGCTGATGCCGTTCGTCATCTTGCTCATCGCGCCGGGCTTTCAGGATGAGCCGGAAAAATACGCCCTCACCGTCTCTTTCAGCCGCGTTACGTTTCCCTATCTTTTGCTAATTTCCATCACGGCGTTGCAAAGCGGGGTTTTGAATGCGCGCGGGCGTTTCGGCCCTCCCGCCTTTGCGCCTATTGCGCTTAACATCGTAATGATCGCCGGTTTGTTTCTGGCCAAGTGGTTCAAGCTTCCCGTCGGCATGACTCTTTCGTGGGCGTTGACGATTTCGGGCGTCGTGCAAGCCTTGTGGCTGGCCATCAGTTGTTACCGCGTGAGATTGTCGATCCCGATCCTCAAGCCGCATCTGGGCGCGGCAAGCAAGCGCCTGTTCCGGCAGATAGGCCCCGGAGCCGTGGGCGCAGGCGCGGCGCAAATCAACCTGTTGATCTCGACCATTCTGGCTTCGACGCTGCCGACGGGCGCGGTTTCATATCTGTACTACGCCGACCGCCTGAACCAGTTGCCGCTGGGAATCGTAGGCATTGCGGTAGCGACCACGCTGTTGCCGTTTTTGTCGCGCCACGAAGCGAACGGCGATGCAGGCGCCGTCCGCCATTACACAAGCCGCGCGATCGAGTTCTGCATCGCGCTCGGCCTGCCCGCGACGATAGGCCTTGGCGTCGCGGCGCGGCCCATCGTTCAAACCTTATTCGAACACGGCGCATTCACGCACGCCGACACCATCGAAACCGCCCATGCACTGACGGCTTATGCGTTGTGCGTTCCGGCGTTCTTGCTGGTGAAAGTGTTCAGCGCGCGTTTCTTCGCACGGCACGATGTCAGAACGCCCGTCAAGATCGCTCTTGTCTCGATGGCCGTAAACGTCGTTTGCGCCGTGATATTGCTCGGCCCCATGCAGCACGTCGGCATCGCTCTCGCCACCAGCATCGCAACATGGATGAACGCCGGACAACTTTATTTCAGGCTGCGGCGCAACGGCGAGCAACTGAGCGACGCGACATCGGCGCGACGCATCCCACGTCTTCTTGTGTGCGCCGTGGGCATGACGCTTGCGACGCTGGCAATGATGTATGGCCTCGATGGCTGGTTCGAAGGCCGCCATCTGGGCCGCGAAATCGTGGCCCTGTCGTTGATTATTGGCGTGTCCTGCCTCGCCTATGGCGCGCTGTTGCAAATCACAGGCGCTTTGCGTTGGCGCGAGGCGTTGGGGATGATGAGGGGCAAACAGAAAAAGCAGGGCCTTAATCAACATGATTGAATCTGCTTCACAAGATGAAACTCGTATTCGTTTTTTTCTGAATCGCCTTTTGCGCGCATTTGCGGAAAGGGTTGGGGTAAAATTAGATAATTTTTCAGTAATAAACGAAGATGACTTAATGGGCATCAAAGGCATTTCCAAGGAAAGTTTCTCTGAAGATGTTGCCTCGAGTCTTACAAGGATTGGTAACGAATGTCGGGAGCATTTCCGCTATAAGACAGAAAAAGGTGCTTTTGAATACCTGTTTGATTTAGAAGTGTTTGCGCCTATTGATGAATTTCGTGAATGCTCCGTTTTTGTATGGCGGAGAGACATAGAACGAGCCGCTAAAGTTCTTCCTACTATCTGTGAATATGCAGAGAACAAGGGACCTCAGTCGGCCGTCAAAAAGGCCGATTATGGGAAAGAACCGTTGAAAATTAGCCATAAACCTAAAGGGTAACCGCTATGCACCGCATCTTTTCAGGCATGCAGCCGACCGGTAATCTGCATTTGGGCAATTATCTAGGCGCGCTCAAGAACTGGGTGAAGCTACAGCATGAGTACGAATGCTTTTATTGCGTCGTCGATCTGCACGCGATCACCGTGCCGCAGGACCCCGAAAAACTGAAGATTGCCGTGCGCGAAACGGCGGCGGCTTATATCGCGGCGGGCGTCGATACAACGAAAAGCGCGCTGTTCGCGCAAAGCGCTGTACCAGCGCACGCGGAGCTGGCGTGGATTCTTGGAACGATTACGCCACTTGGCTGGCTGAACCGCATGACGCAGTTCAAGGAAAAGTCCGCCAAAAACCGCGATCTGCAGTTGCTGGGCCTTTACGGTTATCCTGTCCTGATGGCAGCAGATATTCTGCTGTACAAGGCGACGCACGTCCCCGTCGGCGAAGATCAAAAGCAGCATGTGGAGCTGGCACGCGATATCGCGATTGCGTTCAACGGCAAATACAAGGAAGGCTTTTTCCCCATTCCTGAGCCTTTGATTTTGGGCGAGGCCGCGCGCGTGATGTCGTTCCGCGACGGCACGAAGAAAATGAGCAAGTCGGATGAATCCGATTATTCGCGTCTCAACCTCACGGACGACGCTGACGCCATCGCGCTCAAAATCAGAAAAGCCAAAACCGATCCTGAGCCTCTGCCGCACACGTTGGCCGAATTGGAAAAACGCCCTGAGGCCGACAATCTTGTGACCATCTACGCCGCATTGTCCGATGCAACGCGTTCGGCTGTTTTGAAAGCGCATGCAGGCGCGCAGTTCTCTCAATTCAAAAAGGATCTGACCGACCTCGCCGTGGCGAAACTCACGCCCATCACGACGAAAATGCGCGCGCTTCTCGCCGATCCTGCGGAAATCGACCGCGTGTTGGCCAAAGGCGCGGAAAAAGCCAACGCCCTCGCCGGGAAACATCTGCGCGAAGTGAAAAACTTGGTGGGGTTTTGGAGCGCGTGAGGATTATTCAGGTTCTGGCTTCTTGAGACCGTCGCCCCCACCGCCGCCCCACTCCGGGCCTGGTACCGGACGTGTGGCAATGAAAGCAGCACAAATCGACTTGCAAGCAGCCCCTGCCGCTTTAAAACCGGAAACGACGAGACTCTTGACACCTGATGGAGCAGTACTTGCGGTAACACCTGTTGTTGCGCCCGCGATGACAGCAGGAGCGGGATTTTTATGATCATAATCTTTGCGGCGGAAAAAGTGCGCACTGGGATGCAGCTTGGGAATCTCAAGATTTAGATTCTTCGATTCCGCATAAATAAGTTTTATCAGTTCGTTCCTCTGCTCAACACTCAGCTCAACGCCCCGGCTCTCAAGCAGCGTCAAAACCCTTTTTGCTTCTTTCGGCGATAAAATGGATTTTTGTCTGGGATAAAAATCCGCCGCCAGGATTATTGGGGCATCAATGTCGGCATAATGCGCCTTAGGCCTTGTCTGACCTCGTGGAAGACGTGGTGAGATGACTGATGTCGTCATATCAACCCCTAACGTACGCGGGGATATTATATCACAACTCGGTTGGTTCCGTAAGGAAATTGGATCCATCCGCGCCTACGCGTTAACCAATGGAACCGTAAAACGACCTCGCCAAGGCACCTCCGAAACAGAATGCCCTTCAGAAGCCCACAGATGATCGCTGGATGGGGTTTAATCCCCCTTCTGCTACCCTGCCACCACAGGAAGCACATGGCATCACAGGGCACGAAAAACGCCATCTACGTGGAATAAGAAAATTAACCTAATTATTGCTATTATGTTTAATAATAAAGCGTTTCACGTGAAACAATATTCCTATTTCCAAATTTTCCCCTATACCTTAATCGACTGATCCATATCCTGCGCCGGGTGCTGGGGCGTTGAACCGCGCACGAGTTTTGCAGGAACGCCTGCGACCGTAGCGTGCGGCGGCACGTCTTGCAGAACCACCGAACCGGCGGCGATACGCGCCTCTTCGCCGACCTTGATGTTGCCGAGGATTTTGGCCCCCGCGCTAATCAGCACGCCACGCCCGATTTTGGGATGGCGGTCGCCATGCTCGCGGCCGCTGCCGCCGAGCGTCACCGAATGGAGGATCGAGACATCGTCACCCACGACGCTGGTTTCGCCAATCACAAGGCTATGGGCATGATCCAGAAATATCCCCGAACCCAATCTGGCGGCAGGATGAATATCGACCTGAAACACCTGAGAGCACAGGCTTTGGATATAATACGCCAGCATGGGCTTCCGGTTGTTCCACAGCCAGTGCGCCACGCGGTAGCTGCTGAGCGCCGCCACGCCTTTGAAATTCAAAAACGGCTGAATCAACGTGCGGCAAGCCGGATCGCGTTCGCGGCTCGCCTGCATATCCTTGATCGCGCTTTGCAAGATGGCCGGATCGTCAGCGAAAGCCTTGCGGCTGAGATCGCGGATCGTCGCGGCGTTTCCATCCACGCCCCCCAGCCTTTGCCCCAAAAAATGAGCCAGCGCCGCCGCAAACGTGTCGTGAGCCAGAATTGACGCTTTCAGAATTGCGGCCATTTCCGGTTCCTGCTTCGCCGTCGTCTGCGCTTCCTTGCGGATTTGTTCCCAGAAAGCTTTTTCCCTGGCGGTTTCGCTGCTTTTTTTGGCGCTCATCGCTTGCTCGCTTTCCTTTTCTTCGCCGTTTTCGAACCCGGCGAAAGAGAGGCCGCTATGGCCGCGCGGCGCGCGCGCAGCTTTTGGGCCAGAGCTTTATCATGCAGCGCCAGCACGGCCACCGCCAACAACGCGGCGTTCATGGCGCCTGCTTTGCCGACTGCCAGTGTTCCGACCGGAACGCCCGCGGGCATCTGAACAATGGATAACAGGCTGTCGAGGCCATTGAGCGCCTTGCTCTCAATCGGCACGCCGAAGACCGGCAAGATTGTCAGCGCCGCCATCATGCCCGGCAGATGCGCCGCGCCCCCTGCCCCGCCGATCATGACCTTCAGCCCGCGCGCGGCCGCCGACGTGGCATAGGCGTAAAACTGTTGCGGCATCCGATGCGCCGAGATGACCGAATGTTCAAACGGGATATTGAATTCCTCCAGTACGCCGATGGCGTGCTGCATGGTTTCCCAATCGGACTGGCTGCCCATGACGACGCCGATTAGCGGCTGAACCTGATTTTTTTTTGTTTTATTGGTTTTGGCGGCTCTCTTCGACATGTTTGACCCCTGTTGAGGTTAAAAAGGCAAACTAATGGGTTTCGGGGCGCTTGACTAGAATCTTGTTCAGGCGCGGTAAATGGGTGATAGTGAGTACGAATCTCTTCCATTCGGAGCCTATCATGGATTCCCCTGTCGATCTCCTGAACGATAGCCTTGCCGAAGCGCCACTCACGCCGGAACAACGCCGCGTGTGGGATCTGACGCGCGCCGAGCTGATCATCGCGCGCTCACGCCTTGAGGAAATGGAGGTCCGCATCAAGGTGCTGGAGAAACACGCCCCCGAAGACGTAATTGTTCATACCGTTCTCACGCGTCCTGAGTTCAACCGCGAAGTGGCGCGCATGCTGGCTTTTGACGAACGCTACGGCGGCCTTTCGAGCGTGCTTTACTTTGATATCGAAAACCTGACCGATATTATCGCGCGCGACGGACGCGAAGCCGCCAATACGATCGTGCGCTGCGTGTGCGATACGTTCACGAAGTACGTTCGCAGCAGTGACATCATCGGAAGACTGGCCGTGGACGAATTCGGCGTGCTTCTGGCGCGTTGCGATAACGCGGCGACCTGGAAAAAAGGCGAGAATCTTGCTGCGCTGCTGTATCAGGAGTTGAGCAAGCTCCCGAATACGTTGCCAAAGACTATCATCAGCTACGGCGCTTACACATTCAACGAAAACGAAGACGTGGCGACGGGCCTAAAAAACGCAGCTGAATCCGTGACTAAGGCTTCGGACAAGAATTAATTTCAGGCAATAATATCCGGCAGCAGCTGGCTTTCGATGCGATCGATTTCGTCCCGCAGCGCCAGCTTTTTCTTTTTTAGCCGCTGCAGCTGCAGCATATCCGGCATCCCTCGCTGCCCAAGCGCATGGATGGCGTTGTCAAGATCGCGATGTTCGACTTTGAGCAGCTCTAGCCGCTCGCGAAGCTTGTCTTGATTGCTCATCTAAAGTGTCTGTTTCTCTGGAAAGCCACGTTCCTTTTGGCCGCAACCCCTTAGCAGAAAATCGCGCTTTTTGCCACGATTACGTTTCTGGTTAATAATTGCTAACCCTAGCCCGGAAAAAACGCAGTAAAAACATGGTCAGAATGAATAAAATTTTCCCTATCCTGAACTGCAAAAAAATTATTTTGTCACGAAATTTTTCATGAATCGGTGTATGATGGTCAGTCTCGCTTGATGGAATAAACCAACCAAGGAGGATACTCGATGGCACGTGCACAGCGTATTGAGTCTTTGCAGAAACGCCACACACAAATCGAAGCCCAGCTCCATGACGAAGAAATACGGCCAGCCCCCGATCGGATCAGGCTCCAGGAATTGAAGCGGGAAAAATTGCTTCTCAAAGACGAAATAGCGCGATTGACCGGCGGACAACGAGTTGCCGCGTAAACAGAGGCTAGAGGTCGGAGGCTAGGGAAAAAGTCGTCTGATCGAAAAATAGAAGCCGGAAGTCGGGATACCCCCCACTTCCGGTTTTTTTCATTCCCTAGCCTCTGACCTCTGACCTCTAGCCTCTCACTTATCCCATCCCGCGCGTCATGTCTTCCGGCGCAATGTCGGGTTGATCTTGCGAGGCAGGATCGACAAAGTTTTCTGGCTGCGGGGCCATCTGATCCGGCGTAGTTTCTGGCGTTGGTTGCTGCGCCTTGCCTGCCGCCTTCAACTCGCGCGCCACGCGCCGTTGCGCGCGCTTCAGCGCCGCGTCAAGATCGGACTGCTTGCAAAGCCCCACCAGCACGGGACTGCGCGGCTTGATGTTGGAAGCGTTCCAGTGCGAACGGTCGCGCACTTTGGCGATTGTGTCTTTCGTCGTGCCCAGTAAGCGCGCGACTTGCGCGTCCAGCAATTCCGGATGCGTCTTGACGAGATAGGCAATCGCGTCCGGCTTGTCGGCGCGTTTGGAAACCGGTGTGTAACGCGGCCCCTTGCTGCGCGCGACGGGCTGCGGCAATTCGCTACGCACCATCTTGAGGCGCGCGCGCGGATCGTTTTCGCAGCGCTTGATTTCCTCGCACGTCAGCTGGCCGCTCATAACGGGATCCATGCCGATGATGCCGATGGCAACTTCGCCGTCGGCGATGGCTTGCACTTCCAGTTTATGAAAGCCGCAAAATTCGCCGATCTGCTCAAACGTGAGCGCGGTATTTTCCACCAGCCACACGGCGGTAGCTTTCGGCATTAATGGCATTGGCATGATCTTCTCCTTCAACAATAAACGCGCAAACCTTCCCTGCATCCGGCCACGCCAAAGCGACCAGACGATCCGAGAGGCCTAACTTTTCCTGGATCGATTAAAGCGGCCCTGTGTCATCTGGCGCCAGCTTCGGAATGATCTTAGCAACTAGCGCGCCAGATTCCAGCATTTTATACGCGTCTTGCACACAAATTAATCTTAACCTTGATTGGTAAGAAATTACCCATCCATTCTGTTGATTTGCTGAGATATTTTTTCTCCGTTAGAACAACGAACTCATCAAAATATACAATGACACGACCCGGTTTAGGTTAGCGGCGGTTCATTACGAGTGTAAAATCGCATTTTCAATCTTTTGTTTCTTCGCAACCCCAAGGTTTTGCTCGATTGAGCGCAATTCTAGTTCGACATAATCCCGCTCACCGGGTCCTTTATAAACCTGTAAAGGGCGAACGATTGGCGCTTTTGTATTTAAAAGCTCTTCGGCATGCGCAGGCCATCCTGCCGCGCCCCTTGAGAGCAAGAAGATAACAACGGCCATTTCGGTTTCGAACCCTAGTTGACGTTCCAACATTCCCGCGACGAGATCAACATTGGCATAGATTTTTTTGTTCCCCAACTCGTTGAAGTATTCGTCGTTGGCCGTTTTATTGACCAGCATTGTAATCAAACGATAATAGATATTTTCCGTGCCGACCTTTTGTTTCAGGTCTTTCAACAGCAGTTTGGCTCGAGGATCCATATTTTTGTATACGCGATGGCCAAAACCCATCAGGCGGTAGGGATCATCTTTGTTTTTTGCGCGCGCAATCGCTTCATCGGCCGCTTTTTCAAGACCAGTTTCGACACAACCATCTCCTAAAACTTTTGCTCGGTCAATAATTGCGTCGAGCACTTTTAGACAAGCTTCGCTCGCGCCTCCATGAGATGGGCCTGCCAACGCGAAAGTGGCTGCGGCCATACTTGGGAAAAGTTCAGCACCCGTTGTCAGAGTGCCACGCAGACCGGCTGTGGAAGCGTTCTGCTCGTGATCGCCAAGCGCGCTCATAATTCTTCCCATTTCGCGCGCAGCCTGACTATTAACGTTGAAAGGTTCTCCGGGCTTTGAGAAGAACATATGCAGGAAATTTTCTTCGAAGGTTTTTCCGGGAATTGGCGGATTGACGAAAGCGTATCCGGTTGATCTGTATTTATGGACCATCGACACAATGACCGGCATTACGGCTGTCGCGACCAGAAAGGCATTTTCTCTTTGTTCTGGATCGACGTGAATATCGACTCCGACAAAAACGTCAGCCCCGGCATCATTCTTATTCTCGCCTTTCTTAAAAAAGGTCCTTATGGCCGGGAGAATGGTGCCAACCATATCCATAGGATCGTCGCGACGGTCAAAAGCAGATAAAATGCCTTGGATGCGTCCAACGTGTTTTACCATTAGAGACATTCGATCGAATATCTTTGTGGAAAAATCTCTCATCTCTTTTTCTGTCGGCAGATCGCCTTTTCTCAGCAGATAGCATACCTCCAGAAAGTTGCTATGCTCAATCAATTGCTCGATTGGATAACCTCTATAGAAAAGTTTGCCCTCATCTGCGCCGATACATGTAATTTTGGATTCGTACAGGCTGGAGCTTTTCCCTCCCGGCGAAAACAGTGTCATGCCGGTCTGGGACAAAACGTCGCTGATTACTAACGCGGAAGGCCCTATTGTCGATGAATTCAGTTTAAGAGGGATGACGTGGGATGGATTTCCTCCGGCGTCGGTCAATGTCAATTCACCGCCAGTCACTTCACGTTTTGCGCCAAGAAATTGAATTTTTTGATCTTTATCCGCCATCAAAGACTCCATTTAAAATGATTAAAAACCGTAAGCAATCAAAAGGTATCTTATTATTTCTGTCAACACCTAATTCTCTATCTTAATCATTAAAAAAAATGACATCCCCTAAGTTTGCAACATTTTCGAGTTAGCTTGGAAGAATTAACATTAACTTACTTCCCCCCGCATCCGCAATCGGCGCCGATGCAGATGTATTTCTGCAGCGTTGGCACGACCGATCCCTGATTTTTATCGTATTTCGGCCTGAAATTGTTGCGGCCATTCGGATAGTCGCCATTGTCGTCGCTGGCCGCCTCACCCAGATGAACATTCGTTTCAACGCCGGGGATCTCAAGCCTGTTTTGCGCTGGAGAAGCGGCAATTTCGGCATCGCTATTGCGCGCCGCCAGAACGGGTGCGCTAACGAGCATCAGGGCAAGAAAAAGGGTCGTGGGGAGAAGTTTCATGGGGTTGCCTCTGGTTTTTTCCTCTCCCCTTGCCCCCCGCCTTCGCAGGGGCAGGGTTCGAGGATAGTTTTGCGCTTCTCAGTGATCTTACCCCTCACCAAGAAAATCTAAGCTTGCTTCGCAAGTGCTACGCAAACTAAGATTTTCTATCCTCTCCCGCAAGGGGAGAGGAAAAGAAACCCGATATCCCCCTTGTCTGCTCTCTTTTGGTGTTTGCCATGATCAATCCGGATGAACTCGACCCGCCACGCCCTGTCGTGAAGCCGCTCGACCTGCAGCAGATGTCGATCGGCGAATTGCGCGATTATATCGCGTCGCTTGAAGCCGAAATCGTTCGCGCCCAAGACATGATCGCCAAAAAAGAAGCGCATAAGAGCGGGATTGAAGGGTTGTTTAAGACAGGCGGTTAATTGCCCCTCGCCTCGCGCAAAACCAATAACCTTAGCGCGCTCGACAAGTTGCCTTTGCGCGCAACATCGGCTTCAGCGACAAGATGATTGAGCGAGCAACCGCGTTTGGCGGCGATCATCTTGAGTTCTTCCCAAAATTCCGCTTCCAAGGAAACACTCGTGCGATGCCCCGCCACGCGCACGGAGCGCTTCACGATAACGCCTTCTGCGTCGCGTCGTTCAATCAAGCGGATGCACCATGTCTTCCAGCCTGACGAGGCGATCGAAATCGGCTTCGGAAAGTAGGCCAAGCTCCACGGCCGCCTGCTTGAGCGTTTTGTTTTCGGCGTGCGCTTTCTTGGCGATCTTCGCCGCATTGTCATAGCCGACGTGCGGATTAAGCGCCGTCACCAGCATCAACGAATTGCCGACGTGTTCCTTGATCCGCGCGAGGTTCGGCGCGATGCCCGCCACGCAATTGTCGGCGAAACTGCGTACCGCGTCGGACATAATGCGAATGGAAATCAGAACGTTATGGATGATGACAGGCTTGAACACATTCAGCTCGAAATGCCCCTGCGACCCCGCGATTGTCGTCGCCACGTGATTGCCCATGACCTGACAGGCCACCATCGTCATGGCCTCAGCCTGCGTCGGGTTCACCTTACCCGGCATGATGGATGAGCCCGGCTCATTCGCCGGCAGGTTCAGCTCGCCGATGCCGCAGCGCGGACCGGACCCCAGCAGCCGGATGTCGTTCGCGATTTTCATGAGGCTAACGGCAATCGTGTTCAACATGCCGGAGGTTTCCACCATAGCGTCATGGCTGGCCAGCGCCTCGAACTTGTTTTCGGCGCTGACGAAAGGATGGCCGGTTGTCGCCGCCACTTGCCGCGCAAATTCTTCGGGAAAGCCTTTCGCGGCATTCAGCCCCGTACCAACCGCCGTCCCGCCTTGCGCCAGCGGATATAGGCGCTTCAAAGCATCGCGCGCGCGGTCGATAGACAGTTTCAGTTGCGTGGCGTAGCCGGAAAACTCCTGCCCCAGAGTCAGCGGCACGGCATCCTGCAAATGCGTGCGGCCTATTTTGACGATGTTATCAAATTCTTGCGTCTTTTTTTGAAGCGCCTCGTAAAGATGCTGCAACGCCGGAATGAGATAATCCGTGATCCGCAGCACGGTCGAAATATGCATGGCCGTCGGGAATCCGTCGTTCGTGCTTTGGCCTTTGTTGACGTGATCGTTCGGATGCACGGGCTTCTTGCTGCCGATAGTGCCGCCCAGAATTTCAATGGCGCGGTTGGATATGACCTCGTTCACGTTCATGTTGGTCTGCGTGCCTGAGCCGGTCTGCCACACCGGCAGCGGGAACTCCGCGTCCATCTGGCCAGCGATGATTTCATCGGCTGCCTTGCCGATGGCCTCTCCCAGCTTCGCGTCCAAAACGCCGAGCTTCACGTTCGCCAACGCCGCCGCCTTCTTCACAATCCCGAAGGCGCGGATGAGCGGCACAGGCATCGACGCCCCACCGATACGAAAATTCTGGAGGCTGCGCTGGGTCTGCGCGCCCCAATAATGGGAAGCTGGTACCTCGATCGAGCCGAAGGAATCGGATTCAAGGCGAACGTCTTCGGGCTTGGCATCGGGCTGAGACACGGCTATCACTCTGAGGTTGTTGTCCTTTTCCGGAGGGACCCTTATAGCACTGCGCGCGCCAAGGTTCATCATTTTTTCGCCATGATGCTGAGGAAAGCTCTGCCTCTATGGCGAAGGTTCGTCCCATGAAGTTCACATCCGTTCTGCTTCTGCTTTCGGCGATCGCTTTTCTTGCGATCCCGTCAGCGCGCGCCGAGCCGCCGAATGAGATTTTCGGCACGCCGGTCGTGCAGGATCAAGGCTTTTTGATGCTGCAGGGCCGCCAGATCGCGCTGTGGGGCATCGATACGCTGGCGGAAGATCAGCAATGCTGGAAGGAAGAACGCGCCTGGCGCTGCGGCGAACAAGCCGCTTCCACGCTCAAGCATTACGCCGAAGGGCAGCTGGTCACATGCGAAGTCAAATCCGATCTTGGCGGCGGCCGCATCAGCGCCCAGTGCTTCCGCGATAAAAGCGGCAAAGCGCACGATATCGCGCGCTATCTCGTCAGACAGGGTTGGGCGATGGATCAAACGGAAACATCCGGCGGCTTCTATAAGCAGGAACAAGAGGAAGCGCGGCTGCGGCGGCGCGGAATCTGGACCAGCCGTTTTCAGACGGCTGCCGACTGGCGCGACGGCGTGCAGCGTTATGTCGAATATGAGGAAGCGCCCGAACCGGAAGTCACGATAAAAACGGTCAATCAAACTGTCATTAACGCGACGATTATTCAGGCCCCCGAACCAAAGCCGGAGGCAGCACAAACGGCCAACAACTATCTGCAAACGCGGCTCCAGCAGCAGAACGCCAGCAAAGAAACCGTCGGCACAATCAACATATACGATCAGCTGCAAGACAAGCTTCGCAAGCAACGCGAAGAACAATCCGAACAGATGCTGGAGGGGAAGTAAAGCGGTAGCGCAACCCTCTCTGATCGCGCGCTTAGCCTATATAGGAGGGCGCTAACACCTCTGATTGGCGCCGGAACACCCGCGGTGAATAATAGGGTGTGGAGGAGGCCTGCAGCCCCATGCTGGGCAGATTGGACCATGAATAGGGGTTGGAATAGGGCGTATAGGATGATGCCTACAACCCCATGCTGGACAGATTGGACCGTGAATAGGGGCAGGTCGTATAGGATGATGCCCACAGCTCCACGTAGGACAGATGCTTGGGTTTGGTTTTTTCTTTGCCTTCGCAAAACACGGCGAGCTACAGAGCGCACCCGCCACCACAAGAATAAGAACAAGGGCTAATGCTCTCATTTTAATAAGAGCCAATTTCTTTATACTTGACGAAACTAGACGCGTGAAAAACGAAACGGCGGCGTGCACGGCGCTTCTCCCCTGAAAAGTCACGCAAATTGTGTCAATGTTGTATCACAATCTTACGCGAATTCAAATGTTATAAGCCGCTTACTTTTTGTCTATTTCTTGAGGCGCTTTGGGTTTTTGTTCAGCAGGCGCCTGAGGTTTTACTTGCTCCGTATCGTCCCCGGAGAAAAACAAATTGCGGAGAAACCCCGGCGTCAGAAGCGATACCGGATTCACGCTGATATTGGGATCGAGAAGCGTCCCTTTGACGGTATAGGAAGCGGCAATCACGCCCTGCCCCTCGCCGCCGGTAATCACATTGCCCAAAAGCGGAATGATGTTGATGACTTTGTTGAAAAAGCTGAATGGAACAACTGTGCCGTGCAGATTGGCTTCGCCGGTGTTAAGATCGACGCGGCCATCGATATTCAGGCCAAACGTCGAACCGGCGGCGCGCACTTTGCTGAGTTCGACTTCGTCGCCGTGCCAGCGGAATTGCCCCTCAAGGCGGTCGAAATAAGCATTGCCGGTGATGAAATCGACAAAACCGAAGGGAGACATGGCGCTCAAAAGCCGCGCCAGAACGGGCAATCCTGCCACGACAAAAGAGCCGATTTTGGCCGTGCCTTCGATGACACGTGGATTATCGGGGCTGCTTTCGCCTTTGATTTCCAGCGCGCCGCTTTTCACTGTGTCGGTAAAACCCATGCCTTTCAAGGCCTTGCCGAAGTCATCGCATGTAATACTGAAGGTGCGCCGGTCGCCTAGCGGCGCGAGACTGATATCAAGTTGATGCCCGCCGTCGGCCAGCCCATGCAACTCGATCGCGCTCCAGCCGAATTGCTCGCGCTGGGCGTGGATAGACGCATTGGCAATAAATCCGTCTTCGCTGGTGTAAAGTTTGTTGACCCGGATATCGTAATTCTTCGGGCGCGGATCCGTCTTGGCGGGATCCTTGCCGCCTCTGAGGCCGCTGACATCGAAGGATTCGCCCTCTGCTGAAAAGCGCAGCGCGCCCGCTGCGCCGGGCGATTGCGTGAAATGCAAACTGGCGTTGGTGCGCCCTAGGATCAGTGGTTTCAGGTCGAGCTGCATGAGCCGCTGATCGCCACTGGCCAGACGCGCGGAGCCTTTCACCTTGATTCCCGTCCCCTGCAAGTCGATTGCTTTAACCTGGATGTCCTTGCCCTGCGGCATATCCGCCGCCAGATTTAATGTCGCCTGAACGCCTGCCGGTTTTTTCCAGTTCATCTCGTCGAACTGAATCGCGGCCTGACGGAGGCCGATTTCGCCCGAAAGCTGGGTCATGTCCTTGTCGGGCTGCGTTACGCGAAGTGTCACAGCCGTAGGCCCCTTCACCCTGCCGGAAAGATCGAGGCCAAATTGCGCCCATTGTTCGCCGGTGATTGCGCCGGTGACGGTTGCCTGTGCGTGCGGCTTGTTATTCGCGGGTTCCCCGAAATTCTCCTGCGCGTTGACCTGCAAGGGAACCTTATTAAGCGTCGCGGGCCCTTTCAGCGTGAAGCCTTCTTTATCGAGAGCCAGCGCCAGATTGGCGCGCGCGATTTCGATGCCGGGTATCAGCTTTTTGGCGCCAAAATCCGTCAGATTTGCGTCGGCCTTGATGCCGATGTCCTTCATCGCCAGCGCATTAAGTAAAGGAAAGCGCAATTCCACAACGCCGGTTACGTTTCCGTCGCTGTCATCCGGACGCAAGCCGACAACCTTGGCGTAACCGAGCGGCGGCGAATCCAGCAATTTCACCACATCGCGCACAGGCCCCGCGAGAGTCAGCGGAATAAAGATATTTTGGACATGCTGCTGGAAATCCGTAATCAGAATGGTGAAAGTCTGCAATTTCAGCGCGCCGATGCCGCCGCCGCTCACTTTGACGTCCATGTGATCGAGATCGAAAGTCGCTTCCGCGCCGACGCCTTCAACCTGCGGCATCTCGGCGATATATTTCACGCGCGCGCCACTGGCCGAAACTGTCCCCTCGCCCGAATCCAAATCCATGTTCTCAAGATCGTCCCAGGCGAATTTGCCGCGCAATGTTATTTCGCCTTGCTTGAAGGCCCCCGCACTCATGTTCGAGGATATCCATTCGCGCGCGTTCGTGATGATCGGCTTGGGCCAGACGGCGGCAAAATCGTCCATCGGCAAGTCCGTCAGTTTAATATTAAGCGTAAACGCCATATCGAACGGCTTGCCGGACTGCGCCTTTGCATCGACGGGCGGCTGGCTTGCTTCCATCTTGAAGGCAAGCTTCGGCCCTCCCATGTCGATCTCGGCAACCGGCATATCCAGACGATGCGCCGCACGATCATACGTCGCCGCAAGCGCCAGATGTTTCACGGGACGCGGCGCGTCCCAAAAATCGGGTACATTCAACTGGCCCTCGCCGCCCTCGATGCGCGCGGACGTGGTAACCACATTCAGTTCGGGATCCGCGGTGAAGGATATCTCGCCCGTCAACGGCAAATTCAGCGCGGCCATCGAAGCGAGTTTCGGGAGACGGCCCGCCAGAAAAGACGGATTCACGTCGCTGAAGCTGACGGAAACATCGTGCAGCTTATGTCTTTGGTCGAATTCGTAATGCGCCATCAGCAACGAGGTGTGGTCTTTCTGGGTCAACTCGATCTCCGCGTTGCCGGTCAGGCTCAACAAGCCGTGATGCAGGGCAATTTCCGGAATGCCGACTGACCAGTCTTGCTTTGTTTCCTCGTCATGAATGAAAAGCTTGGCCTTCGTGACGGCAAGATCGCGCAACAAGCCGTTATGCGTGATCTCTTCCGTAAATCGCTGCAGAAATTCCATGAGAGGGCGTTCTGTTGCCGCCTCCGGCGGCGGCGCGGCGTTTCCCGTCGCCATAGCCGTGAATAGAATGGTGCCGTCTGCGCGGCGCACAAGCCACAGTTGAGGCTGTTCGATGGACAGTTCGTCAGGAAGAAAACGGCCACGCAGCAAACTGAGAAGGCTCATTCTCAGCTTCATGGAAGGAAAATCGGCGATGACGTTGCTTTTATCGTCGCGGAGTTTCACGTCGTCCCCGCGCAGCGCTATCGTATGATCGTCGTTATCCCAGACGATGAGCGTATGCCCAATTTCCGCATGCGTGCCCGGCACCAGTTTGTCGAGAGCCATCACAACATAGGGCGTCAGCGTCGTGGACGATATGGGCTGTGAGGCCACGCGCCACGCCAGCAGCAAAAACGCAATAAGAACCGTCGCCACAAAAGCGGCGAGGAATTCGAACGATATTTTAAGGGTGCGTTTCATGAGGTGGCAAGATTAGGGCCCAAAAAGGGGTCTGTCATGCTAAAAGGACATTGAAAGGGGATGGCTTGATAAGCATAGTGATTCTACAAAGAGAGCTATGTCTTGTCCTGAATCAAGACCCTCTATACACTGTCGCGTGCAATTAGCTTTATATTGAGGAGGGATCATGGCATCGGGAATCCAAGAACTGGAGACCTTCGTCAAAGAAGCCCTGCAAAAAGGCGCCGCGCGAAGTGGCATCGAAAAGGCGATGTTGGAAGCGGGATGGACGCCCGAACAGGCCAAAAGCGCGCTGGGTGCTTATGCCAATGTGACTTTTCCTGTTCCGGTACCCCGGCCTCGGCCTTATCTATCGGCGCGTGAGGCCTTTTTGTATCTGGTTCTTTTCAATACGCTCTATTTCGCTGCTTACAACCTCGGCGATTTGCTTTTTGATTTCATCAACAGGGCTATTCCCGACCCGCTCGTTCAAAATTACAGCCATTGGGGCTGGGATTCCATGCGTTGGTCGATTTCCTCGCTGATCATCGCCTTTCCCGTCTTTTTATTCGTTTCCCATTACATCGGGCATCAAATGGCCCGTAATCCGGTCAAAAGGTATTCGCCGGTCCGCCGCTGGCTAACTTATATTACCTTATTCGTTGCAGCTTGTATCTTGATCGGAGACATGACCGGGCTGGTTTATCATGTTCTTGGTGGGGAATTGACGGCTCGTTTCTTGCTTAAAGTCCTCGTCGCTGCGGCAATTTCTGGCACGATTTTCGGATATTATCTTTGGGATCTGCGACGGGAAGAGAAGGAAACATGAACCGCGCTTTTGTTGCCCGTTTTCTCATAGCCTTTGTCACAATTGTCGTCGTTACGGCGATCATCGGAGGCATGCTTATTCTCGGTTCGCCAAGCCAACAACGCCGGCTGAGGCTCGACGAAAAACGTGTTCAGGATATAAACAATATTGAGAACTTCGTGAATTTATACTGGTATCGACACAAAACGCTACCGCCTGACATGACGGTTCTCGGCAAAGAATCCATAGGGATTTTTCCAAAGGATCCCGAAACAGGCCTTCCTTATGAATACGAAATAACGAATGCGTCCGCCTATCGGCTTTGTGCCGTTTTTGCCACCACTTCGAGTGACAAAGATCATAGAACGTCTGATTATTATCTTCCCTACTACCGTAACCGGGAACACGGACTGGGCCGCTACTGTTTTGATCTCACGCCGCCGCAGCCCCAGCAGAACGATGATCGCAAACGCTGAGCTATTTTTTCCCAATGCCCATCGTCCCCGCCTCGCCTGCCATGATTGCCAAGGCTGCCGCGCTTTTGCGCGACGGCAAGCTGGTCGCATTTCCGACGGAAACGGTCTATGGCCTCGGTGGTGATGCCACGAATGATCGGGCTATTGCAAATATCTTTGAAGCCAAAGGGCGACCCGAATTCAATCCGCTAATCGCGCATATCGCGGACATGCATGATTTGGATGCGCTTGTTATCTCAAACGAAACGGCCCGCCGGTTGGTTGAACAATTCTGGCCAGGGCCTTTGACGCTTGTGCTGCCGAAAGCAAAGGAATGTCCCGTGTCGTTGTTGGCCAGCGCCGGACTCGATACGCTGGCCGTGCGTATGCCCGCGCATCCCGTGGCGCTGGATTTGTTGCGCGCCTTCGGCGGCCCTGTCGCTGCGCCGAGCGCCAACGCATCGGGCAAACTCAGTCCCACGTCGCCTCAACATGTGGCGGAATCATTAAACGACAAAGTCGATCTGATCCTTGACGGTGGCCAAACGATTGTTGGCGTGGAATCGACTGTGCTTGATTTGACATCGCCGAAAGCAACGATTCTGCGCCCCGGCGGCGTGACGCAAGAACAGTTGGAATCCATTCTCGGCCCTGTGCGTTTGTCGGTTCACGATGAAACAGCGCCTAAAAGTCCCGGCATGCTGAGCAGTCACTACGCGCCGCATCTGCCATTGCGGCTTAATGCTTCCAGCGCTGCCGACGACGAAGCCCTGCTCTGCTTTGGGCCGGATACACACGTGAAAGGCGGCGCCATGCGTCTCAACCTGAGCGCAAAAGGCGACTTGAAAGAAGCCGCAGCTAATCTTTTCTCCATGCTGCGGCAACTCGACCAACCACCGGTGCACCGCAGCATTTTTGTGCATCGCAGCATCGCCGTCATGCCGATTCCCCGTACGGGACTGGGCATGGCGATCAATGATCGCCTGCAACGTGCTGCTGCGCCTAGGATTTTAGACTAGGGTTTAAATTTTACTAATACACGCTTTGTAAAGCATACGCTTGTATGATTGTTTATATTGATATTAGTATGCGATCCCGCCTTTAAAATTACGCGCCGATCGCAACCCTTGCAAACCAGCTCATTGGAGGCATTATTTATGCCGTCTATTGTGCGTGAACAGGACAGCCTTCTGAAAAGGATGGAGAAAATTCGTATTCTCGTCGTCGACGGGAGCACGAAAGCCGGCGAGCTGATCAAGGAAATCCTGCAACAGCTTGGTTTCTCTAACGTTCTTCTTGCGAACGACGGCTTTCAGGGCATCCAGATGACGCGCGAGGTTCACGTCGATATTATCATCACGGACTGGGAATTGCTGGTTTGCAAGCACGCCCCCCCTTCCAACGATCAGGAAGAAGAAGAAAAAGAACCGGAAATTCTTCCTGTCAGCGGGACACTTTTTGTCAAAAGGCTTCGTTTTTCGCCCACATCGCCCAATCCGTTCGTTCCTGTCGTTATGCTTTTGAGGACAGCCACCGTTCGCGACATCATAAGCGCAAGGGATTCCGGGGTTGACGAAATTATCATCAAGCCGTTCGGAGTCGACGAGTTCTGCCAGAAGATCATTAACGTTATCGACTCGCCACGGATTTTCATTACGGCGGATACTTATAAGGGACCCTGCCGGCGCCGCGTCGCCATGCCGCTGCCGGAAGGAATAATGGAAGAACGCCGCAAGAGAGAAATCCGTCTTATTCGCCATGATGAAGGGGGCAAATATTATGGTAAACAATAACCCTAACCAAAAGAGGTAAATTCGAAAAAGTTTGTCTTAGCCTTAGTTATACTGTACAAAAAGACGTTTGCGTTTTAAAAATAACGGGGAAAGACAAAAAACGATGCCTAAGACGCCGTCCGAAATTGATGCCGACGTTTCCATAGCAGATGTTACAATCGCTTATGAGCCCGATTTCGCTTTAAAAAAACTGATCGGTAAAGATGTTGATCTTACGGATATTTTCACGCCGGAGAAAATTGAAGCCTGCAAAAAATTAGTTGAAGATGCGCGCGCATCTTTTTTCGTCAACGCCCAAAGCGATCTGGCAAAATTGGAAAAGGCCATCCGCACTTTTACAAAGTCGTCCCTCAAGGAAGAGGCCTTTTTCGAGGAAATCAGCTGCACGGTCAGAAACATCAAAGGCCAGGTCGAATTATTCGGTTTTATCCTCATCAACAAAATATGCGTTCAGCTCATTGAATGCTGCAAATCGTCGAGCGAGCCTTTATCAACCCGCTTTTCGCTGACAAAGGAGCTGGTCAAGGCGCTTAAACTAGCCGTTCACAATTCGATCACCGATGACGGCGGCGAAACCGGCAAAGCCCTTCTGTCGGATTTACAGCACTATAATGCCAAGAAGAAAAAGAAAACCTGATCTCTCCGGTTTTTTTTCGCTTAAAAAATAAATGATCAGCTTCCGCGCATCCACACATAGTTAGTGGTTTTTTGCAAATACACTTGCGATTTACTGACTGCTCCCGTATAGTACCATTTTAGTACTATACAGACCCTGTTCGAGCATGCCCTCGAACCAAGCACAGGGGGGAGTCATGGCGTATTTTGATCGCACAGCTCTTGAGGTTTGCTACGGCATCGTCTTCGACTTCCGTCGTGGCACCAGAGACCACCCGATTGACCCATTGATCCAGGTTAATTGGGGTTTTGCTCACAAAAAGTTTGAGGCTTATTTGAACACGCGGATCAATCAGGCGCGGCGCAACCTCAACTGCACCCTGAGTCAGCTCGTCACTTAACCCGCCAATCCGATGACGGATAAAGCCGATTTCTTTTTCTGCTCGTCGTCGCCGGAGGATTTCAGGCTTTCGACATCCATCTGCGCGATGACCATCGCCGCGAAAGGCGAGGATGTCGTCGTATCCGTATTAAATGTGCTCATGACAGACGGCGCATAGGCCGATGACGTCGCGCCAAGCGCATCAAGACCAGCCGTTGTATCGACGGCGGATGCGCCGACCGTCACGGACGTAATAGGCGCGGCATCTGCCACCACAGTAGGCGTAGCGCTGAACTTCTGCGCGAAATGCTGGTAAATCTGCGAAAGGCTGCGCGGCTGGCCGCTCTTGTCATAAAACACGGACGGATTGGCGGAAGCCGCTTCCGGCAGAACGGATGCCGCCGAGGCGTTGGGTGTCGCACGCATCGTGTTGAGAAAATCCGACGCGCCGCTTGCGCCGAGAAAGTGCGCCAGATAAAGCTCGGTCGAGCCGATCGAGCCGCCGACATTGCTTTCCAGCTTTGCCTTGTTTTCGTTCGTCAGTTCGGCGGCCATGTCCGCCGATATCGCCGGATTCTTGCGGAGCGCTAAAATGGCCTCTTTGGCCTGCGGATCCGTCACGCGCGCCACACCGTCCGACCCGACGCTGATCCGGCTCGCCGCCGCGCTCATGCCGTACTTGTCGCCGTAGGTTTTAACGACATGCAGCCATGTTTGCTCGACGAACTGGAAGAGGCCCGTGGCGCTGCTGCCCTTAGCTTTAGCCGTCGGATTGAGGCCGCTTTCCTGCGAGGCCTTGTTCAGCAGATAGGCAAAATCTACCCCCGACTGCGCGCTGGCCTGCTTGATGGCCTGCGTCACATTCTGGGAGGCGCTAACGGTTTGATTCATAAGACCATTTTGCGCGCTGAGATTGCCTGTTGCCGCAACCAACCGATTGTCCTTTCCGAAGGCTGTTTTTCCCTCGCCCCCTAATGAGCAAACGGCGTGCCAAAAAGCGCGTGTCATTCCCGCGAAAGCGGGAATCCAGCGTGACCCCGGACTTGATCCGGGGGAACATATGAGTCTACAACATTGAAATTGGCGCAGACGTTGCGTCTGTAGACTCATACGGCCCGCAGACGCGGGCCGCTGGATTCCCGCTTTCGCGGGAATGACACGCGCTCTTTGGCAGGAATTACAAAAAATCAGCTCAGCGCGCGCAACTTGGCCGCGGCGATTTCCATGCGGGATTCGAGCGGTCCACGCGTTTCGTCGGTTTCGGCCTTTACGATCTCATCGCCAAGCGTTTTGACTTCGCTTTCCACAGCGGCGCGGTTGAGGGCGCTCACCGGCATCGCTTTCTCGGCGAGGATGGTGCAACGCTGCCCCGTCACTTCAGCGAATCCGCCCGTGACGAAGATGCGTTCGGAAACGGCGCTGTCGTTCTGATCGTAAACCTCGACGACGCCGGGGCTGAGCGTCGTGATCATCGGCGCGTGGCCGATCAAGACGCCATAAGCGCCGTCGCTTCCCGGCACCGTGACCATAGCCACAGCCCTGTCGATGAGCATCTTTTCCGGCGAAGCGAGTTCGAATTGGAGATGGTTGGACATTCTTACGCCGCCTTCGCGATCTTTTCGCCCTTGGCAACAGCTTCTTCGATGGTGCCGACCATGTAGAAGGCCGCTTCCGGCAGATAATCGTAATCGCCATTCACGATGCCCTTGAAGCCACGGATGGTGTCTTCCAGCTTCACGAACACGCCCGGCGTGCCGGTGAAGACTTCGGCCACATGGAACGGCTGCGACAAGAAGCGCTGGATTTTGCGCGCGCGGGCCACCGTGAGTTTGTCGTCTTCCGACAATTCGTCCATGCCCAGAATGGCAATGATGTCCTGCAGCGATTTATAGCCCTGCAGAACCTTCTGCACGGCGCGGGCCGTGTTGTAGTGATCCTCGCCGACGACGCGCGGATCGAGAATGCGGCTGGTGGAATCCAGCGGATCGACGGCGGGATAAATGCCGAGTTCCGCGATCTGGCGCGACAACACCGTCGTGGCGTCCAAGTGCGCGAACGAGGTCGCGGGCGCCGGGTCGGTCAAGTCGTCGGCCGGAACGTAAATGGCCTGCACCGAGGTGATGGAGCCTTTCTTCGTCGTCGTGATGCGTTCCTGCAAAGCGCCCATGTCCGTGGCCAGCGTCGGCTGATAGCCCACGGCCGAGGGAATACGGCCCAGCAACGCCGAGACTTCCGAACCCGCTTGCGTGAAACGGAAAATGTTATCGATGAACAGCAGCACGTCCTGCCCTTCTTCGTCGCGGAAGTATTCGGCCACCGTCAAAGCGGACAAGCCGACACGCGCGCGCGCGCCCGGAGGTTCGTTCATCTGGCCGTAAATCAGCGCCACTTTCGAGCCGGGGCCATCGGTCTTGATGATGCCCGCGTTGATCATTTCGTGATAGAGGTCGTTGCCTTCGCGCGTACGCTCGCCCACGCCGGCGAACACGGAATAACCGCCGTGCGCCTTGGCGATGTTGTTAATGAGCTCCTGAATGATGACGGTCTTGCCCACGCCCGCGCCGCCAAACAAGCCGATCTTGCCGCCGCGCGAGTAAGGCGCAAGCAAATCGACAACCTTGATGCCGGTTGCCAGCATTTGCTGCTCGGTCGATTGCTCGACGAACTCAGGCGCTTCGCGGTGAATCGGCATTTTCTTTTTCGTCGTGATGGGGCCGCGTTCGTCCACGGGATCGCCGATCACATTCAAAATGCGGCCAAGGCACTCAGGCCCCACGGGCATCATGATCGGATTGCCGGTGTCCGTGACCTTCATGCCGCGAACGAGGCCATCCGTGGTGTCCATGGCCACGGCGCGCACGGTGTTCTCGCCGAGGTGCTGCGCCACTTCCAGAATGAGCTTGCGGCCCTCGTTTTCCAAAATCAGCGCGTTTAAAATCTGCGGCAGTCCCTTTTCGAACTGCACGTCAACGACGGCGCCCATAACCTGCGTAATCTGGCCTTGACCGATATCTTTCATGATAGTTCTTCCTCTTTGACGAACGTGTTAGTTGTTTTCATCTCTGCGTGTTTAACGAACTTATTTACACCGCCTCCGCCCCGGAGATAATTTCGATCAGCTCCTTCGTGATATAGGCTTGACGGCTGCGGTTGTAGTTGAGCGTCAGCCGGTCGATCATCTCGCCCGCGTTGCGCGTGGCGTTGTCCATCGCAGTCATGCGCGCGCCCTGCTCGCCTGCGGCGCTTTCCAAAAGCGCGGTATAAATCTGAACGGCCAGATTGCGCGGCAGAAGCTGCGCGAGAATGGCTTCCCGGTTCGGCTCGAACAATTCGGTAAGCGCAACCAATTCCGTGGAATTTTCTTCCTCGGCGGGTTTTTCGATTTCGACGGGGATGACCTGCTTGATCGTCACGATCTGCGTCATCGCCGACTTGAAAAGGTTATAGACGACGCGCGCCACGTCGAATTGCCCGGTCTCGTACATTTCCAGCAATTTCTGGGCGATGGCCTCGGTCGGCTCGAAGGTGCCAAGCTTCTTCACCATGTCCTCGGCGGTATGCACGATCTTGTCGGCATGTTCGCGGCGCAAAAGGTCGCGGCCCTTGCGCCCGACGCAGAACAACTTCACCGCCTTGCCGTCTTTTTCAAGCTGAGCGATCTGGCGGCGCGTTTCGCGCACGATGGAGCCGTTGAAAGCGCCACACAAACCGCGATCCGACGTTACCACCAGCAGCAGAACCGTCTCGATCTTCCCGGTTCCCGTAAGAAGGCGCGGCGTCGCATCCGTCACATCGAGGCCCGTCACAAGCGGTGAAAGCATCCGCGTCAAGCGTTCGGCATAGGGACGCGCCGACTCGGCCTGCTCCTGCGCGCGGCGCAATTTGCTCGCCGCCACCATTTTCATGGCCGAGGTGATCTTGCGCGTCGATTTGACACTAACAATGCGGTTTTTGAGGTCCTTAAGACTGGGCATAATCCGACAATGGTTAAAGCCACACGAAAGCGTTGGCTTTTTGTCCGATTAAGCGCGGCGGGTCAAGGGAAAAAGCATTCGGCAGGGATTCCCCTCTCCCGCTTGCGGGAGAGGGAAACCCCGCTAATTCTTCAGCGGCTTACCTTTTTCCAGCATGTATTCGATGCGGGCGAAGGTTTCCGGTGTGCGGATAAGCTTCATAAACGCGCGGCATTCGAATTCCATGACTTTTTCCTCGATCCCTGGGCCGGGAAGGCTGCTCTCATCGCCGCACAGAACGCCTGCCAAGGCTTTCCATACGGTAACGTCATGCGGCGAAGCCTTGCCCTGCTCGCGCAGGCTTTCAATGGTCAGATCGAGCGCCGAACGTCCCGAAGCGCCTGTTAGTACAATCGGCCATTGTTCCGGCGGCTTATAACCCTTCGCCAGCTCCAACACCTTTTGCTTGGCGTCATAAAGAAGCCGGTCGCGATTCATCGTGATGCCGTCGGTCGGACGCAAATAGCCAAGCTCTCTAGCCTCCGCCGCAGATTTGGACATCTTCGCGGCGCTGATCGTCTCAAACACCTGGCTGACAGGCGGAACCGTGCTGCCCTGACGTTTTTGGACATCGAAAGCGCGTCCCAGCATCTGCGCGCAGCCGCCCAAGCCGGGAATCAAACCGACATTGGCGTCCACAAGGCCAAGAGAAGTTTCCGTATAAGCCTGCACGGCAGAACTGTGCAGCGCGATCTCGCATCCGCTATCGAGCCCCATGCCGCTCGTCGCGGAAACGGTCGGAAACGGCGCGAAGCGCAAGGCGTGAAACAAGGCCTGCCCTTCTTTAATCAGGCGTTCTATTTCTCTCCAGTCGGCGTTTTTGATCTGCTCCCTGAAAAAGGCGAGATCAGCCCCCACGGAGAAATTCTCCCCCTCGTTATAGATCACAAGGCCTTTCCAGCGGTTCCGGCTCTCGCTTATGCCATCGATAGTCCTTTTGATCATCGCCAGAACGCCGGCATTGATCGCGTTCGCCTTGGTGGTGAACTCAAGGCACAAAACACCGTCGCCGATGTCCCACAGGCTAGCTGAATCGTTCGACGCGACAGGCTGTCCCACGCGCTTGACATCCGACAGAAGAAGAACGCCCTTGGCGCGCCTGACGGGCGCATACGCGCCTTCGACGGTCATAAATTCGCGCCGGTTATTTCCTGTGCGATAAAACGTCTTGTCGACGGTATTCCGTAAAAACTCCGGACGCGGCCTGCTTTCGCCGGCGAGACGCGCGGCGAGCCAGCCCGTGCCCACTTGATCGATCAACTCGAACGGCCCGTATTTCCAGGCATAGCCGAGGCGCATGGCGTCATCGACGGCCGTAATATCCGCCACTGTCGCGGGCACAAGCTCGAAGGCATAGCAAAGCGTCTCCGACAGCACGCGCCAGGCGAACTGGCCGATCTTGTCCTGGAGGTCGCACAACGCATGCAGATTATTTCCCGCCGCAATGACGGTCTGCGGATGCATGTCTTTCGACAGCGCGTAGGCACCGGTTCTTAGATTGATCGATTCCTTGATCTCCCCGACTCCTGTCTTCTGGATGCGATAGAAACCGCCCTTGCCTTTGCGGCCCATAGAGCCATCCGCGCACATTTTCTGGAACAACGGCGGTTCGCGGTAAAGCTTGCAATAGGGATCATCGGGGGGCAGCGCCTTCACAAGGCTCCGACCGATCAGCGGAAGCAAATCGATGCCGATCAAATCGAGTAAACCGAAAACGCCTGTGCGCGGCACGCCCATTAGTTTGCCGCAAACCTCATCCGCTTCCTCGACGGTCAGATCGAGATCGATCGCCGCGTTGACCGCCGACTGAATAAAGAAAAATTCAAGGCGATTGGCAATGAATCCAGGCGTGTCGTTGCAGAGCACGATGCTCTTGCCAAGATACCTGTCGCAGAAATCGCGGATGATTTCGATGGCGTCCGCGCGTGACTTCGGTCCTGTCACCAATTCCAGCAAACGCATACCGCGCACCGGATTGAAGAAATGGGTAATCAGAAAGTCGCGCTCAAACGCCTCCGACTGATCGCCAATAAGAACACTCAATGGTATGGTGGACGTGTTGCTTGAGACGATGGATCCCAGCTTGCGCGCCGCGTCGATAATTTTGAAAAGATCGTTCTTGATCTGCGGGTCTTCCTTCACCGCCTCGACGATCCAGTCGACGTTCTTCAGTTTACCAAAATCGTCTTCGATATTGCCGGGCGTAATCAGTTTTGCGTTATCCGGATGCACGAACGCAGCCTCGTCCTGCATTAGCTTTTCCAGAGCTCCCTTGGCCAACATGCTGCGGTCAGCGGCATCTTTGGGCACAATGTCGAGAAAAAGGACGGGAACGCCTGTATTCGCGATATGCGCCGCTATCTGGCTGCCCATTACGCCGGAACCGATCACGGCGGCTTGCTTGATTTCGGTTGGCATTACTTCCCCTCCAAGACTGATTCGACAGCGCTGTTTATCCCGGCAACACTGAATATAGCATTAAGTAACGGAAAGCCCCTTAAACGCAATCCCCATTGCCACCCTCCCCGCCTTCCCGTTAGCATAGCCCTATTACAAACTATCCTTGGGAATCCAACATGAAAAAATACAAAGTCGCTGTTGTCGGAGCTACGGGTAACGTCGGGCAGGAAATGCTGAAGACGCTGGCGGAACGCAAGTTCCCCGTCAGCGATGTTATTGCGCTTGCCTCCGATCGCTCGGCTGGCGGCGAGGTCAGTTTCGGCGAAGACGATGTGCTGAAAGTCCAGAACCTCGCCAAGTTCGATTTCAAGGGCGTGGACATCGGTCTTTTCTCGCCGGGCGCCAAGGTCTCTGCCGAACACGCGCCGCGCGCGGCTAAGGCCGGCTGCATCGTCATCGACAATACGTCGCACTTCCGCATGGAGCCCGATATTCCGCTTATCGTGCCGGAGGTCAATCCGCACGCGTTGGCGGATTATAAAAAGCGCCTCATCATCGCCAATCCGAATTGCTCCACGATCCAGATGGTCGTGGCCCTCAAGCCGTTGCACGATCTGGCGAAAATCAAGCGCGTGGTTGTGGCAACCTACCAGTCCGTTTCCGGCGCGGGGCGCGAAGCAATGGACGAATTGTTCACGCAGACGCGCGCTATCTTCGTCAACGATCCGCTGGTGAAAGAACGTTTCCACAAGCAGATCGCCTTCAACGTCATCCCGCAGATTGACGTGTTCATGGAAGATGGCTCGACGAAGGAAGAATGGAAAATGGTGATGGAGACGAAAAAAATCCTCGATCCGAAAATCGAGGTGTCGGCCACATGCGTGCGCGTGCCCGTTTTTATCTGCCATTCCGAAGCGGTGAATGTCCAGTTCGAAAAACCGCTCAGCGCCGCCGAGGCGCGCGCCGCGCTCAAGAAGGCTCCCGGCGTCACCGTTATCGATCATCACAACGACGATGGCTTCGTCACGCCCGTCGAATGCGCGGGCGAGGACAACACGTTTGTCAGCCGCATTCGCAACGACGCTTCCACGAAAAACGCGCTCAACTTCTGGTGTGTGAGCGATAACTTGCGGAAGGGCGCCGCGCTGAACGCGGTGCAAATCGCGGAACTCTTGGTAAAGGATCACCTATGACGACACACATCGGCATCATCGGTTACGCTGGCCGCATGGGGCAAGCGATTGCCCGCGCCACGCTCGCGCATCCAGAAGCTAATCTCATGGGCGGCATAGAACGTTCGGGTATTCCCGTTCTGGGCATGTCCGAAGGCAAGCTTATCGTCACCGACAGCGCCGGGGACTTATTCCCGCATTGCGACGTCGTGGTGGATTTTTCGGCTGAATCCGTCATGCCGGAGCATGCCCGTATGGCCGCCGCGCAGGGCAAAGCCTTCATGACCGGCATTACGGGACTGGGTGATGAAGCCAAAGCGGCTCTGGCCGAAGCGGCGAAAACAATTCCCGTTCTTTACGCCAGCAATACGAGCCTTTCATTGGCCGTAATGAAACAGTTGGTGAAAATGGCATCGTATCTGTTGCGCGATCAGGACTACGACATCGCTATTCATGATGAACATCACCGCATGAAAAAAGACGCGCCGTCCGGAACGGCGCTGACGCTGGGCGAATGCGTTACGGCGGGCAACGGCGGCAGCAAAGCGCCCGCCTATTCCGCCATTCGCGCTGGCTTTATCGTGGGTGAGCATGACGTGAAGTTCGTCGGCCAGGGCGAGACCATCACGCTCCATCACAGTGTCACCGACCGCGACGTTTTCGCTCGCGGCACGGTGCAAGCCGCCGTCTGGCTGCACGGCAAACCGCCGGGCCTATACGGCATGGATGATGTGCTGGGGATTAACTAGGCCGTTTTCTGCAGCCCTTCCGCTCCTGCGACGTCCAGCAGCGCCTCCGCCATCGCATCCTTGACGAGTTTTTCCGTCGCTTTCGTCACAGGCACCAGCGGCAAGCGCACTTCGTTGCGGCATTTGCCGAGCAGCGAGGCCGCGTATTTCACCGGCGAGGGCGACGTTTCGACGAACAAAGCTTCGACGAGCGGCGCCAACTGGCGGTTGATGCGCTGTGCTGTGGCGATGTCGCCTTTTTTCCATGCGTTCTGCATCTGCGCGCACAACCGCGGCGCGATGTTCGACACGACGGAAATGCACCCGGTCCCACCCTGCGCGAGGAATGCCAGCGCCGTGTCATCGTTGCCCGAAAGCTGAATGAACTTGTCGCCGCACAGCCTGGCTGTTTTCAGCGGCCTTTGAAGATCGCCCGTCGCATCCTTGATGCCCACGATGCGCGGCAACTCAGCCAAACGCGCCAGCGTTTCGACGCTCATGTTCGTGATCGTGCGGCTCGGCACATTGTAAACGACAATCGGCAAGCCGGTGTGATCGTGGATCGCCTTATAGTGCTGATAAAGCCCTTCCTGCGTCGGCTTGTTGTAATAGGGCATGACGTGCAGCGCCGCGTCCGCGCCAAGCTTCTCGGCTTGCTGCGTCAGGCGGATGGCGTGCTCGGTGTTGTTCGTGCCGCAGCCAGCGATGACGGGGGCTTTGCCTTTAGCGACTTCGAGGCAAAGTTTGATGACGAGCCCGTCTTCCTCGTCCGCAAGCGTCGGGGACTCGCCCGTCGTGCCGCAGGGAACAAGGCCGTGCGTGCCTTCGTCAAGCTGCCACTTCACAAAATCCTGAAAGGCCTTGCCATCGACTTTGCCGTCCTTGAACGGCGTAATCAGGGCCGTTATGGAGCCGTAAAATTGCGTCGCGGTCATGGGAAGCTCCCGTCAAATGTAGCACTCATAGCAATCCTAAGCTGTGAGGCTATCAAAGCGCAAGATACTGAAAATCACCCCCCCTTGCGGGAGGGTAATTTAGGAGATTTACAAATCAAACGCCCGTTTCAGTTCTGCGACAAGATCCAGCCGTTCCCATGAGAAGTGCCCGTCGTCTTCCGGCGCGCGGCCAAAGTGGCCGAAGGAAGATGTCTTTTTGTAGATCGGGCGATTGAGGCCAAGGCGTTCACGTATCGCGCGCGGCGTCAGCTTCACCGTGTCGCGAAGAACGTCCACCAGCTTGGTGTCGTCCACTTTATTCGTACCATGCGTGGAGGCATAAACGGCCAGCGGCTCCGAAACACCGATGGCATAAGCCAACTGAATGGTACAGCGATCCGCGATGCCAGCCGCGACGACGTTCTTCGCCAAATACCGCGCCATATAAGCCGCCGAGCGATCCACCTTCGTGGGATCCTTGCCGGAGAAAGCGCCGCCGCCATGAGGCGCTGCGCCGCCGTACGTATCGACGATGATCTTGCGGCCCGTCAGGCCCGTATCGCCGTCGGGACCGCCGATAACAAAACGCCCTGTCGGGTTGACATAGAAATGCTCCTCGTCGCACATCCAGCCTTCCGGCAGCGCCTTCATGACATAAGGGCGCACGAGCTCGCGGACTTCGGCTTGGTCGATTTTCTCGTCATGCTGATGCGAAACGACAATGCGCGCCGCGCGAACCGGTTTGCCGTCCATGTATTCGAGCGTGATCTGGCTTTTGGCGTCTTGCCCCAACAGCGGCAATTTGCCCGCGTGACGGTCTTCGGCGATGTGACGTAAAATATCATGCGCGTAGCAGATCGGCGCAGGCATATAGACCGGCGTTTCGTTGCAGGCATAACCGAACATGATGCCCTGATCGCCCGCGCCCTCGTCCTTGTCGGCGCCGTTGCCGTCAACACCCATCGCGATGTCGTCCGATTGCGCGTGAACGTAAATCTGGACATCCGCCCATTGCCAGTGAAAGCCTTTTTGCGCGTAACCGATTTCGCGCACGGCTTCGCGCACCGCCTGTTCCATTTCGCGCGGCGTGATGCTGGCCGGACCGCGAACTTCTCCCGCGACGATGATGCGATTGGTGGTGGCCAGCGTCTCGCAGGCAACGCGGCTATGCGGGTCTTCCTTGAGGAACAAATCGACGATCGCATCCGACATCCGGTCGCAAACCTTGTCCGGATGGCCTTCGCCAACGGACTCGGACGTGAAAAGATAATGGCGCTGTGTGGTGTCCATGCTTACCTCGAAAAACTGATGGTTTTCTGCTCTAACCTCTTCCATAAAGAACCCGTCATTCCGGCGAAAGCCGGAATCCATCTCCTGAACAAGCCGCTAGGAAAACTTGAAGCTTTTGCACTTGTGGATAGACCAGGAGATAGATTCCGGCTTTCGCCGGAATGACGACCCCTTATTTACGAAGGCGCCAACTCAGCATGAATTGGCAGGACGATCAAGCAGGTAGTTCGGCCATCGACTTGATGAGTTCATAGATTTTACGGCGTTGTTTCGGGTCGGTAATGCGATAATAGGCGCGGATCAATTCCAGCGTTTCGCGCCGATGCAAGACCTCGTTATCGCTTTGAGGCATGCCTTCAATCTGCGCCTGCCCTGTTTCGCCAAAACCCGGCCCGGTTTCAGGCATCGTCGCTTCGAGCGGCATTTCCTCGAAAAAATACGCGACCGGCACATCCAAAAGCCGCGCCATCTGGTATAGGCGGCTCGCGCTTATGCGGTTCGCGCCGTGCTCGTATTTCTGGATTTGCTGGAATGTTAGGCCGCTGGCTTTGCCGAGTTGCTCCTGGCTCAGGCCCGTCAGATTCCGGCGCAAACGAAGACGCGCGCCGACATGAATATCGACCGGATCTGGCTGCCCTTCGCGCTTTCGGGACGTTTTAAATACTTCAACCATCAATCCCCCCCCCCAAAAAAAACTAAATACTCTTGTATGACAAAACACACCAAACGACGTGTATTATTCATAAACCTTTCGCGCATAGGTTGCAATGGTTTTATCGCTTTCTAGCCCGCACCCTCAACAACCCCGCCAGCGCCAGCAACAACCCGCAAAGCGCCCACAGCGGCCAATCGTGGAAGCGCCTGAACAAGGTGAATTCCTGCAAGGCGCGCGGCAGATTGCTATCGACGAACTCAGCTTTGTCAAAACTGGCCCGTGCCGCGATCCTGCCATAGGCATCGACGACGGCGGTTACGCCTTTGTTCGCCACGCGCACAAGAGGCATTCCCTCTTCCACCGCGCGCGTGCGCGCGATGATGAAATGCTGCGCGGGGCCGGTTGTGTGTTCATACCAAGCATCGTTGGTGACATTAAGCATGAATTGCGGATCGTCGCCGTCTATGACTTCATCAGGAAATATCGCTTCGTAACAAACCAAGGGACTGAATGGCAGCAATCCTGCGACGCGGAGCGTTTTCGGGCCTTCACCGGGGGTAAAATCGGAAATGGCCGCCACCGCATGGATTGGCAGTATCGAACGGAATGGCATGTATTCCCCGAACGGCACGAGATGGAATTTGTCATAACCCGCCGTGATGCGTGCCTGATCGTCGATGGCGATCAATGAATTATAAAATGACAGAGTCCCGTTCGCGTTGATCCCGCGATACACAACGCCTGTGATGACGCTTTGCCCCAGCGTCATGCGTGCGGCGATGGCTTTCAGATGTTCCGGGTCTTCCGCCAGATAAAAGCCCGTGGCCGTCTCCGGCCAGATAATAGCCGTCGGCGGATTTGAAGATGGCGCGAAAGAATTCTCCAGCAATTGCTGAAATTGGGATTCGCGTTTCTCGGCGCGCCATTTGTTGGCTTGGCTGACGTTCGGCTGCACCAGACGAAGCCGCACGTCGGGAACGATTTCATTTGAAGCCTGCGACAAGCGCCACGCGCCCCATCCCGCGATAGCCACAAACAGCATCATGACAGCAGCAAGCAAAGCCAAAGCGCTTTTTCGCGCCGGCAACACCGCCAGCACCAACGTCAGCAGCGTCAAACCATAAATGCCGATGACGCTTGCGATCTGCATGACGGGCAACACATCGCCCCAGACGTAACCCGTAACGTCCCACGGAAAGCCGGTCATCAAATGGCCGCGTCCGTAATCGGCAAGAAACCACGCCAGCGCCAAAACAAGAAGGCCGTCGAGCCGCTCCAGCCCCCACAACTTAGCTATGAGCGCTGCAACGCCATAATAAACGGCAAACACTGCAGGCAATCCGGCGACGGCCAAAGGCACCGCCCACCAAAACTGCTTGATATCGACGAACAACGCGCCCGCGATCCAGTAAAGACTGACGACAAGCAAGCCGAAAGAGAAACTCCACCCAACGGCAAAAGCTCTAACTGTCACCCCAGCGAAGGCTGGGGTCCCATTTATTTTTTTATCGGGTAAAGAAACAGAGAATGGGATGCCAGCCTTCGCTGGCATGACGTCTGCTTTGGATATCCCTTGCAGCAGAAAAACCAGCGCCGGGAAACTGAGCCATAACAAAGGCACAGCATTGAAAGGCGGAAACGCCAATCCCGCCAGAGCACCATAGACAAAGGCCGCCGCATATCGCCGCCATCCTTGTTTGGCGCGAAGACAAAAGGCCCAAGTTGTAAAGAGGGAAAGCATGAGGAACTAGGGATTAAACTATTTTCTGGTCAGATGGAATCAAAATTCCCATAATTTTCAAGCCATTCCTGCCTATGGAATTAATAAATGCTTAATTTAAAGCGCGTAAAATCATTAATGGCTTTATTTAATAAGCCTGAATCTCAAACAAGAGAGACTGCCATGAACCGCATCGGATTGCCCATCATCGGGTTTTTCGCCGTAATGTTATTGTCCGGCGCGGCGCAAGCGGGTCAATTATTTCCGCCCTTGGCTAGCCCTGGCGGATCTCCCACAACACAACCATGTCCAACTGGTCAGGTGCTTAGCTGGGTTTCCAAAGACGGCACGCAAACATCGCCGGGCGATGCTATTGCTTGTGTCGATCCAAGCCCCGGCGTTTCGGTCGCGCCCACCTGCACAAACGGCCAAGTTCTTTCAGGCATTGCAGGCGGCAAAGCGGTCTGCGTCGACCCCAGCCCCGGCGTAACGGTCGCGTCTACCTGCACAAATGGTCAGGTACTTTCAGGTATTACGAGCGGCAAGGCGACTTGCGTCGATCCCAGCCCCGGCGTCACCGTTGCGGATTGCGGCCCCAATCAAGCGATGGTGGGGATCCAGAATGGCGTTGCTCAGTGCCGTAACCTGGCGTCCACCACGATATGCTCGGCTGGCCAAGTGCTCACAACCGATTCAAGTGGAGACTTTGTATGCGTAAGCAACGAAATCGCCACATCCTGCACTTCCCCTCAAGTCATGTCAGGCGTTGACGCAAACGGTAATGCGATCTGCACGACGGTGACTGGTGGCGGCACGCCCGTAAAACCATCTGGGCTAACGCTTGTGCAAACGCCCAACCACCAGTCTCTCACGGTGTCTTGGACGGGAGGAAGCGGCAACGGCGGCGCCAACGGCTGCAAGCTGCAGTATTCCAATGGCGGCACCACATCATGGACGGACTTAACCGGCTTGACCTACAACTGCGACGCCAACCAAAGCGCGACTACCGTCAATCTGCCGGGCGACGGCTGGACCACCTCGTGGTCAACGGTTTACGTCCAGCTTGTAAACAGTACAGGAACGAGTTTGGGCGTGTTTCCGGCCCAAGCCACATGCTCGCCTATTGCGAATTCTCCAACCCCAACACCGGGTATCGACGAAGCCTGCAACGGCTATTGGGGGGATAATATTGTTTATTCTGGGGGTACTTCATACAGTTCACCATCAAGCCTTATTCCCGGAAACAGTTTCTCGTGTCCACCCATATCCCAAGCTTGCCCGCTAGGAGGGAGTTTTTTCGATGTCTTTTTCGTTATCTCGCAGATTCATCTGGTCAATAATTCGACTTGCGCTGGGCTATCACAAGGAGAGTGGAGCTCGACGTTAGAAAACGATGAGGCAGCGGAAGTTGCCAATTCTTCAATCAACCCTGGCCCGATCCCCACGGTTATTGCCAATCCTAATGGTCCTTCCGGTATTGTGCCCACCCAAACAGGGGCATGGCCCATGCTCGGATGGGGCAGTGTCAATCTCACGACGACAGCATGCCAGCAAACCACCATTGGTGGGGCAAATATGTACACACAACTTCCCGCAGGAACGACGTGGACGTCTGGATTTTGTGTTTATCAGTGCATAGCGGGGTACAATTAAGCTTCACCAACCTGAGTCACAGGCGAAAGGGATCGCCATGAATCGCATCGGATTGCCCATCGTCGGGTTTTTCGCCGTAACATTATTGTCCGGCGCGGCGCAAGCGGGTCAACTGTTTCCGCCCTTGTCTAGCCCCGGCGGATCTCCCACAACGCAACCATGTCCAACCGGCCAAGTGCTTAGCTGGGTTTCCAAAAACGGCACGCAAACATCGCCGGGCGATGCTATTGCTTGCGTCGATCCCAGCCCCGGCATAACGGTTCTTCCCACCTGCACAAACGGCCAGGTCCTTTCAGGCATTGCAGGCGGCAAAGCGGTCTGCGTCGATCCCAGCCCCGGTGTGACGGTCGCGTCTACTTGCACAAACGGTCAGGTGCTTTCAAGCGTTACGAGCGGCAAGGCAACTTGCGTCAATCCCAGCCCCGGCGTCACTGTTAGTTCATGCGCCTCCAATCAAGTTCTGGTGGGGATTCAGAATGGTGTTCCCCACTGTCGTAACCTGGCGTCCACCGCGACATGCTCGGCTGGCCAAGTGCTCACAACCGATTCAAGCGGAGACTTTGTATGCGTAAGCAACGAAATCGCCACATCCTGCACTTCTCCTCAAGTCATGTCAGGCGTTGACGCAAACGGTAATGCGATCTGCACGACGGTGACTGGTGGCGGGAGCGGGGGTACGCAATCATGCACAAAGGTCGTGACAAGCTATCTTTCTGAAACAAATCCGTTAGGGGCTGCCGTCACGATTACATACAGCATGATTGGCGGCGGTGGCGGCAGCAATGTCAGTGGCGGCGGCAGCGGCGGCGGCAGCAGCGCTATTAGTAACGCCGGGTCACTTGTAGCCTATGCCCCTGGCGGAGCAGCAGGGCAAAACGCCACACCCGTCTCCGGATCTTTTACTTTGGGTTCGGGAAACAATTTGACCGTGATTGTCGGCGGCGGCGGCGGTGGCGGCGACATCGGCGGCGGCGGTGGCGGAGCTGGTTACTTTGGCGGTGGTGGCGGCGGCGGCGGTGTGCCGGGTAGCAGCAGCATCGCGGGTGGCGGCAGCAACAAGGGTGGCGCGGGCGCATATGGCTGGTCTTCATGTCCCGCTGGCACAAGCGGCGGCAGTGGCACGGGCGGTAACGGTGGCTCCGGCGCTCCTTGTTCTACCTACAGCGGCGCTGGCGGCAATGGCGGCAATGGCAGCAACGGGGGCAGCGGTGGTGCTGGCAGTGCCGGCGGCGGCGGCGGCGGCGGCTACGGCGGCGGCGGCGGAGCGCCTGGACTCGCAACGACCTCCGGTGTGAACGGTGGAAGTAATGGAGGCAACGGGGCCAATGAGAGCCAAGCTGCTGGTAATGGCTATGTTGCTGCTACAGCGTATGGAGGTCTCGGCGCTAATAACTGGTCATCGGCAACAAGCCTGCCAGCGGTAGCTGGGGCGGTCGATACTGGGACCTGGCATTACTCGGGCAACGCCGGATTGGTTATCCTGACCTACACGGCATCTACATGCTCGCTCTAAGGCGGTGTGGACTTCGGATGGAGTTAAGTATTTTTGTAACTATAAGAATGATTCAAACAAGAGAGACTGCCATGAACCGCATCGGATTGCCCATCATCGGGTTTTTCGCCGTAATGTTATTGTCCGGCGCGGCGCAAGCGGGTCAATTATTTCCGCCCTTGGCTAGCCCTGGCGGATCT
>Ga0326728_10001306_pt1 | contig 89029 bp, 79 predicted proteins | sample MB3enrmetagenome_FD_207602 | JGI IMG/M metagenome (GOLD analysis project Ga0326728, IMG submission 207602) | Lab enriched peat soil microbial communities from McLean, Ithaca, NY, United States - MB31MN | ecosystem: Environmental > Terrestrial > Soil > Wetlands > Peat | place: USA: New York... | reverse complement strand
TCGTTGGAGCTGGCGCGTTCGGCGGACGACCGCAAGCAGATCGTCAGCCAGTTGGTGAATGGCGAGGCCGCGCCGCGGGCTTTGCTGTCGGTGAACGGAACAGAGCTAATTCGGTGACAGGCTGCATAACCTCGAAACTCGCCGCCCGGAATTTCGAGGTTATGTAGCCTGCCACCGAATTACAATGTGGAGAGCCCATGAAACCGTACGCCATCGCACTGCTGATTCCGCTATTCGCCGCGGCGGGACCGGCGCGCGCCGACACCCGGCGCGTGGTTTTCGATCATACCGGAGCCGAGCAAAAGTGGCCGCTCCAGGAGTTTGACGCGGGGCTGCCCGCCGACTGGAGCCCCTACGACTTTCTGGTGTTCGAATTGCGCTCGTCGTCGCCGCAGCGCTTCGAACTGCGCGTACACACCGCCGGCGGCGTCCGGGCCGTGCGCTTGGCGCCCGTGGCCGGAGCTTGGGTCCGCGCCGCCATCCCGCTGGGCTTTTTCACCAACAAGGTCCGCCAGGGAAACGACCTGGCCGCGGTTTCCAACAAGTTGCGCCCCATGATGTTCATCAACCTCTCGGGCGCGCCGGGGCCGTTGGACGCCGTGCGGGAGATCGGCTTTTCGATGCCCGATCCGATCGGCGCGCCCACGCTCGAGATCCGCTCGACGCGGCTGGCCAAGGAAGATCCCGGTGACGCATTGCTCGAGTCGCAACCGGTGGTCGACGAGTTCGGCCAGTGGATTCACAACGACTGGCCGGGCAAGGCCAGGAACCTGGACCAGTTGAAAGCGGCCTGGGCGGAAGAAGAGAAATCGCTGGGCGCTGGCGACTTCCACTATTGCCGCTACGGCGGATTCCAGGAGACCAAGGCCAGAGCCACCGGATTCTTCCGCGTCGAGAAGATCGAAGGCCGGTGGTGGTTTGTGGATCCCGATGGCCACCTGTTTCTCTCCATGGGCGCCGACTCCATGGGAACTTCCGCGCCGACGCCGACGCAAGGACGCGAGGCGCTGTTTGCCCAGCTTCCTCCCGCGGATCTGTCGCCGGGCCGTGGCGGCACGCGTTTCGGCGCATCGTTCTATACCTGGAACCTGGTGCGCCGCTACGGCATGGACTTCTCCGACAAATGGGTAGACGCCACGCTGCGCCGCATGGCCGAGTGGGGATTCAACACCGTCGGCAATTGGAGCGATCCGCGTCTCGCCGGCGCCCACCGCATGCCCTATGTGTTCACGTCGCGCGGATGGGGAATCGAGTCCGGTCCCATGGGAATCGCCGATGTATACGCCCCCGATTTCGCGCAGGCGGTGGACCGCGCGGCCGCCCAGCAGTGCGATTCGCGCAAGGACGATCCCTGGCTGCTGGGCTATTTCCTGGGCAACGAACCGCCCTGGCCGAGCCGCGAAGCCATGGCCGCGGAAGCGATTCTGGGGGGTCCGGATCGTCCTTTGCAGCGCGAGTTGAAAGCCTTCCTGGCGGACGGCGATACCCCCGAGCGGCGCCAGGCGTTCCTGGTGCAGACGTACGAGAAGTTCATCGCCGCGGTGAGCGCGGCCATCCGCAAACACGATCCCAACCATCTGAACCTGGGGCTGCGCTTCGGTTCCACCACCCCGCCGGAAATCGTGCGCGCTTCCGGGACCTTCGACGTCTACAGCCTGAACAGTTACAACGTCACCCCGAATCCGCGCGAGGTGGCCAAGGTGAAGGAATCGATCGACCGGCCCATCCTGATCGGCGAGTTTCACTTCGGCGTGCCGGGCCGCGGCATGACGCCCGGCCTGCGGCAGACTCCCAGCCAGGAAGAACGCGGCGTGGCGTATCGCTACTACGTGGAGAACGCCGTCGCCGACCCTTCCATCGTGGGAACGCACTGGTTCCAGTGGATCGACGAGCCCAATACCGGCCGTTTCGATGGCGAGAACTACAACATCGGATTCGTGGACGTGACCGACCGGCCGTATCGCGAGCTGGTGGAAGCGGCCCAGGCAACGCATCGGCGTCTGCTGACGGTGCATTCCGGCAAGGAACCGCCGGTCGCGCGGCAGGCCAGGACTCAGTAGTCCTACAGGCTCAAAACCTCGCGCAGGCGGGCGGACTGGCGCCGCGACATCTCCACGGTTCGCCCTCCGCGCAAGGTCACCAGCAGACCGCCCGAAATAGCCACTTCCACTTTCTCGATCCACTTCAAGTTGAGGATCTGCTTGCGGTCGGCGCGGAAGAACATGGCGGGGTCCAGTTGCGCCTCCAGCGCATTCAGCGAGCGGCGAATCAGCGGCCGTTCGTGGCCGAAATACAGGCGCGTGTAATTGCCTTCGGATTCCAGCAGGAAGATCTCGGGCAGACGGACGATCCAGCAGCGTCCTCCGTCGCGCACGAAGACCTGCTCCAGGCGCGGCGCCTCCGAGACGGGGCGCACGCGGGCCAGAGCGGCGGCCAGGCGCGCGGGCGGCACCGGTTTCATCAGGTAATCCAGCGCGTTCACCTCGAAGGCCTTGATGGCATACTCGTCGTAAGCGGTGGTGAAGATCACCTGCGGCACTTCGTCCAGCGACTCCAAGAGTTCGAAGCCGGTCATGCCGGGCATTTGGATGTCGAGGAAAAGCAGATCGGGCGAGAGCTTGCGAATCAGTTCGCGAGCTTCGTTGCCGTCGCGGGCTTCGCCCACAATCTCCACTTCCGGGTGCGCGGCAAGCAAGCGCCGCAGCTCTAGGCGGGCCAGACGTTCGTCATCGACAATCAGGGCTCTCATGCGGTTGTGGGGATCATCACGGTTGCCGCGACCCGGCCGTCGCGATTCTTGAGTTCGAAGCTGGCGCGTCCGTTGTAGAGAATGCGCAGCCGCTCGCGGATGTTGGCCAGGCCCAACGGCGCTGTTTCCGGCGCGGACTCGGCGATCTGGCCAGGGTTCTCCACTTCCATCACCATCGAGTCTCCCACGATGATGGCACGGATGAGCAGGTCGCCGCCGGAAGGCAGCGGAGCAATCCCGTGCTTGAGCGCGTTTTCGACCAGCGTCTGCAAGAGCATCGGCGGGACCTGCACCGGAGCGGCGTCCGGATCGATGGAGATATGCACGCGCAGCCGGTCCTCGAAGCGGGCCGACTCCAGGGCCAGGTAATCGCCGACAATCTCGACTTCGGAATTGAGCGGCACGGTATGTTCGATGTCGCGGCGCAAGTTGTAGCGCAGAATGTTGGCGAGGCGCGTGAGCATGTCCTGCGACTTGGCCGGGTTTTCGGCCACCAGCCCACGGATGGAGTTGAGGCAGTTGAAAAGGAAGTGGGGATTGATCTGGGCTTCCAGGGCGCGCAGTTCGGCTTCGCGCAGCGCCAGTTGGAGCTGGACTTCGGCTTCGCGATGGCGCCGCGGGCCGGTCATGAGTACGTACAGAGCGGTCCACACAGCCCAGAGCGCCACGGTGAACGCCCAACTGATCAGTACGTCGGTGAAATCCTGGGTCTCGCCCTTACCGAGTGCATGAACCACCAGGATGGAGCCGCTGATCAGAGCCGTCTGAACCGTGGCGAGCGCCAGGGCCGCGGGCGAAAGACGTCCCAACATCCGCCTGGTGGAGAGAGTCAACCAGCGGCGCCGCCGGATCTGGTGGCGCAGAAGCGCGCTCAGCAGGATGCCCGATACGAAATACACCGATCCGTTGGCGGTGATGTTGAGCTTCTGGTCGGGTTGCTTCACTGCCCCGATCACGGATAAGGCCAGCAGCCCGCCCCAGCCCAGCAACTGACAGATCCAGTAAGCAATCGTGGCCGGCCGGGCAGCCAGCCGGCGGCGCTGCCAGAACAACACCGCGAGAACTCCGGCGCACAGGATTCCGCAACCGGCCCAAGACAATGCGGACGGCGCGGACGGCGCGGGCATCGCGTGAAGCTGCCCTTTCTCCCGCGCATCGTTCAACCGCTCCTCGAAGTACGAGACCAACCCAAAACTGCAGGCGCTCTGCAGGCCCAGGGTGCAAACCCATCCGTCCCGGTCCGAATACTCCAGGCGGGATACGCCGTCGTTGCCGCCGGCAACCAGGCGAATCGCAACCCGATTCACCGGATGGACGCCGTGCGCGGCCAGGATCTTGCCGTTGTCGGTGAGGAACTGGCCGAGGTTGGGATTCCGGAAGCTGCCGTCCCGATTGACCAGGGAGAAATCCACCGTAAACACGAATTGGAACAGGCGCTGGTTCAGAACTTCGGGCGGGATGCTCTTCAGCGTGTCCCGGTAGAATTTCTTTAAGGACTCGGGGTCGTGCGCCGGATAGTCGGCCAGACGTCCGCGGAAACCGATCCAGTAGTTTCCATAAAAGCTCTTGTCGCTGAGGGTAAACGGCGAGGAGTACTCGTGCCGGGTGGGATCGGCGCGCAGCCACTCGCCGTTTTGGGGGTCGCGAACCGCAACCACGGCGTGTCCGGCGAAACCGTACTCCAGCGATTGGGTGGAGATTTGGGCCGAATCGATGAAGAGCGTTTCGAAGCCCTGCTTCTCCATCAGGTACAGAAAGGCGATGGCGTTGTCGCCACAACCGTCGGTCATCCCGCTTTCCAGGATCTCCGGTCCGGTCCTGCGCCGCAGGAAGTCGTCCGGCCCGCCGGTCATGAGTTTCCCGCCGACCATAATGGTGTAGGTTACGCCGTACGGCATGGGTTGGAGCTGCGCCACCCTGTCGAGTGCACCCTCAATGCTTTGTCGCACATCCGGAGGCGCAGTCGCTGGCCGCAGCACGCCGTGGGTCCACAGCAGAAACACCAGCACCGCCGCCGCGCGTCTCCACATCATGACCATTCGGGGATTCCGACTCCGATTTAGCATAATGCGATCATGCCGTGGGCGGCGGAGGAAGCGGTGGATATTGTGATGAGCGGTCGGAGGGAGGTTTGTGGGGCAGGATGGCAACCCACCCCACTGTCTGTCTATGCCAGGTCGAACTTTTCCTGGTGCAGTTGCGAGTCGCTCTTGACGATCACGGTCCGGCCCAGAATCTCCTCCAGCTCTTGCAGGTAGGAATTCTGGTTGCTCTTGAGCAGCTTGGCCACCTCGGGCGATACGCGTAGCAACACGTCCTTGCCCTCCACGGCGCGGGCGATCTTGTTGGCCTCCTGCAGGATCTCGCCCACCACGGTCTGCGGGCTCTTCACGTATCCGGCGCCCTCGCAGTAGGGGCATGGCATGCACAGGGTGCGCTCCAGGCTCTGCTTGACGCGCTTGCGGGTGATGGCCACCAGGCCGAAATCGTTGAACTGGAGAATCTTGTACGGCGCACGGTCGGCGCGCATGGCTTCTTCGAGCGCCTGCATCACCTTCTGGCGATTCTTGCGCTCGTCCATGTCGATGAAGTCCACCACAATGATGCCGCCCAGGTCGCGCAGGCGGATCTGGCGCACAATCTCCCGGATGGCGTCGGTGTTGGTCTTGACGATGGTGTCTTCCAGCCGGTTCGACTTGCCGACGTATTTGCCGGTGTTGATGTCGATGGCCACCAGGGCTTCGGTCTGATTGATCACGATGTGGCCGCCCGACTTGAGCCACACCTTGGGCCGCAGGGCCTTCTCCAGCTCGGAGGTGATCCCGAACTCGTCGAAGATCGGCGTCGAGCGGGTGTACAGCTTCACGCGATTCACCAGCGCGGGCTGGAACCGCTGGACGAAGCGCAACACGCTCTCGTAGATTTCCTCGTTATCCACCCAGATGCTCTTGAAGGAGGCGGTGAGCTGGTCGCGCAGCACCCGTTCCACCACGTTCAGATCGTGATGGATCAGCATGGGCGCGGGCTTGCGCTCGGCCTTCTGGCGCATATCCAGCCAAAGGTTGTAGAGGAACATCATGTCGGCGCGCAGTTCTTCCTCGCTGCGGCCTTCGCCGGCCGTGCGCACGATGTAGCCGCCCGGAATTCCGGTGCGGTGGGTCTGCAGAATCCGCTTCAAGCGGAGGCGCTCTTCGTCGGTCGGGATCTTGCGGGAAACGCCGATATGGTCCACAGTGGGCATGTAGACCAGAAAACGGCCCGGCAGGGCGATGTGCGAGGTGATGCGCGCGCCCTTCTGGCCCAGCGGCTCCTTGGCGATCTGGACGATGATTTCCTGCCCTTCCTTCAACAAATCGCTGATAGATGCCGTTGCGGGACGGCTTTCCGGGGCGTTGCGGGGCGCGGAGACGGTGCGCTGTTCCGGCGCGCGCGGCGCCAGTTCCGAAGCGCGCGGCTCATGTTGCGGACGGCCGCCCTCGGGCAGCGGTCCGCCGCGGCCTTTGCGCCGCATGCGGCGGGAGACCCGATGAAGGTACCGCGGCCCCTGTTCGCGCAGGGTAGCCGTCAAGCTGGTGGGAATCCGCGCCGGCTCGGGACCTTCGTCCTCGGCCATGGCCGGTCCCTCGTCGGCGGTATCGGAGGAGTATTGCGCCGGAGCTTCCAAGGCATCGACCAGCGCTTCCGCCAGTTCGGATTCGTTAGCGGGGCCGTCCGCGAGTTCCTCGGTGAAATCCGGCTCCGCCGCGTCCGTAGCGGCCGGTTCCAATTCCTCGGCGGCCTCGATTTCGGGAGCCGCGGCATCGGCCGGCACAGGGGCCTCGCGCTCGGAAACCGCAGAGACTTCCGGTTCCACGGCTGGGGCTGGCTCAACGGCGCCGGTGGCGGCCACGGGCCAGTCCGCCTCGACTGGCGGCGGTGCGGCTTCGGGTGCGGGTGCTCGTGCGGCTTCGGCTGCGGGCGCGGCCCGTTCCACGATCTCGGGCGAGGAATCCTCGGGAAGGTTATCCTCCGCGGGCGATTCCTCCAGAATATCCGGGGTGAAATCGGCCTCGTCCGCGCGGTTGTGCTTGGCCAGCGATTCGCCCGGAAGAACCAGGAAATCCTGCGCGCCGGTCTCCGTCCCGGCAGCCGGAGGCGGCGCAAAATTGGGGTCCGGCGTCCGCGGAGCGGACTCCCTGGGGGCGGCTTCGCCTTCGCCGCGCGGCGAGTAGTATTTCGAATCGGGCAGGCCGCGTCCGCCGCCCTTCTGCCCGCGGCGCCGGCGCGAACGGCGGCCGCCGCGGCGGTCGTCGCCACGCCCGTCGCGGCGCGAGTCCATGCCGGGTCCGCCGGCGGGGGCGTCCAGCGGGGCTGCGTATACCGAAGGCGGTTCGGCGGAACCGGGCGCCGCGGCATCGCCCGAGTCCGGCAGTCCGGGCTCCGCGGTAGCGGGCGCTTCCCCATTGGGTTCGGCGGCGACTGGCGCCGCGCCGGCGGGGACGCGATCCAGCTTGAGGACCTTGTCCTCCACGCTGGTCACAATCTTGTCGTACTCTTCGTTATCCTCGAAGAAATCGGAAACGTACAGGAACGCGTCGCGATCCAGCCCGATATCGACGAATGCCGATTGCATGCCGGGCAGGACGCGCGTGACCCTGCCTTTGTGGATGCTGCCGGCCAGCGAATATTCGTTTTCGCGCTGGTGGTAGATTTCCACCACCTGATCGTCTTCCACGATCGCCACGCGTGTTTCGTGCCGGTTGGCCGAAACCACCAACTCTTTGGACATCCAATGCCTCCCCGGGAATTCGGGAGAGACGCAATGGGAACAGGGGCGCCTTGCGTGGCTTCGACGCTCCTCCACCCGCGGAGGAACCAAGCTGTTCCTGCTGGAAGCTCACGCTGGCCGGAGGCGGAGTCACATCTCTCGTACACCATCCGGCCGGGAACCACACCGTTCCGCTACGGGAGGAGCGTTCGAACGCCAAACCATCCCGCGGGTCTCTACCGGCTCCCGAAAACTTCATTTGAGCGGCCACCCGGAATGCAAGTCCGGGCCGCCGGCTAATTTACGAACCTTCTGAGGCGGACATTGCTGACCAGCCCCAGCGCCAAAAAATTCGACCAGACACTGGAACCACCGGCGCTCATGAAGGGGAGCGGGATGCCGGTCACCGGCATCAGCCCCGCCACCATCCCTACATTGATCAGGATGTGCGACAGCAACAACGCAGCGACACCCATACAAATGTACATCCCCGATCGTTCGGACGCCGTCTGCGCATTCTGGACGATGCGCATGATCATCACGAAATACAACGACAACATGAATACCACGCCAACGAATCCCTGCTCTTCGGCAAAAGCCGCAAACACAAAATCCTTGTACGGAACCGGCAGAAACCGGAGTTTCGCCTGGGTTCCCTGGGTCACTCCCTTGCCCAGCATTCCGCCCGACCCGATGGCGATCTCCGACTGACGCAACTGATAGCCTTTGCCCTTCGGATCCAATTCGGGATCCAGAAAACTCATCCACCGCTGCTTCTGGTAATCCTGAAGAACGAACGTCCACGTGACTGGAAGCGCCAACACCGCCACCACCAGTACGGCGGCGATATACTTCCAGTTCAATCCTCCCAGAAACGCGCCCACAACCAGAACGGCGAAATACGTCAGCGCCGTTCCCAAATCCGGCTGCTTCAACACTAATCCCGCCGGTATCAATACCAGGACCAACAAGATCAGCATCTCCCGGATTTCCAACTCGTCCGACTTCAATTCGGTCAGATAGCGGGCTACCAACAATATTATCACTGGCTTTACGAATTCCGATACCTGTAAGTGAATGCCGCCGGGCAGCGGAATCCAACGCGTCGAGCCGAAAGCCGCCTCGCCTACCACGGCCGTACCCAACAGCGCGATCACTGAAAGGATGTACATGATGGGCACGTGATGCAGCCAGGTATGGTAGTCCACCGACAGCACCACCCACATCAGGAATATGCCGCCCAGCACGTACAGCATCTGTTTCCACCAGGCGCTGTGCGTATCCGTTCCCAGCGTGGCGCTGTAGATCTGCACCACGCCGACGGCGCAGATGATCAACACCACAATCACCAGGGTCCAATCGATGTCGCGGAGGGAAAGATATTGCACGGTTAGCGTTCCACCCCCGGCGGCGCATGGCCCGGCAATCCTCGCGGCAATCCCATGCCGCTCAGCGATGAAGTCCTGGTGGCCACGGCGGATTGCTGCTGTTTGAGCGCCTCGATGCGGGCTTTCTTGTCGAAGTAAGCTTTGATCACGTCGCGCACGATAGGCGCCTCATTGGCGCCGTGCACGCCGTGCTCCACCAGCGCCACCACCACGATTTCGGGGTCCGCACGGGGAGCGAAGCCCACAAACCAGGCGTTGTCGCGCATGTCTTTGGAGGTGTCCGAAGCGTGGGCCTTCACATAATCCATGGAAGCCAGTTGCGCCGTGCCGGTTTTGCCGCAGACTTCGATATTGGGCAGCTTGGCGAGCGAACCGGTCCCGCCTTCGTTCACCACGCCATACATGGCGTCGATCACGGTCTTGAGGTTGTCGGGGTCCAGGTCGGCGGTGAAGGGCCGCTCCGTGCCGCTGAGCGCCTTCAACAGGTGCGGCTGACGCCACGTACCGCCTACGGCGATCCCTCCCATGGCGCGCGCCAGTTGCAGAGGCGTCACCGTCAATGCGCCCTGTCCCACGCCCACGTTGGGTGTTTCGCCGGGGTACCACCTGTCGTGCAAGACCCGCGTCTTCCATTCCTTGGACGGAACCACTCCAGGCTTCTCCCCGGGCAGGTCGATTCCAGTGGGCTTCCCGAAGCCCACCATGTCCGCGTAGCGAGCCATGTTATCGATTCCCAACTTGTCGCCGAGGGTGAAAAAATACGCATCGCAGGACTGCACAATTGCGGCATGCAATTGCAGCGATCCATGGCCGGTGTGGCGCATGCAGTGGAATACCACGCCGTACAACGTCACACTTCCCGCGCAGTGCACGGTGTACTGATCGGTAATGGTGCCCGTCTCCAGGGCCGCCAGCGCCACAATCGGTTTGAACGTGGAGCCGGGAGCGAACTGCGCCTGGATGGCGCGGTTCAGCAGGGGATGGTCGGGGTTGTCATTGATCGTTTTCCAATCGCGGGGCTTGATGCCGGCCGCGAACTTGTTGGAATCGAAGCTAGGCCGGCTGGCCATGGCGAGAACCTCGCCCGAGCGCGGATCGAGCGCCACCACGGCTCCGACCTTGTCTTCCAGCGATAGCTCGGCCACGGCCTGCAGATCCAGATCGATGGTGAGTTGCAGATCCTTGCCCGCGACGTAGTCCTTGTTCGCCAGCGTCTGCTGCACTTTTCCGCGACTATTGACCACCACCTGCCGCTGGCCATTGACACCCATCAGGGTGTCGTTATATTCCCGCTCGATCCCGGTCTGCCCGACCATGTCGCTAGCCAAGCACTTGGAAAACTCCGGCATGTCGAGCTGGCTGTCGGTGATTTGGGCGGTATAGCCAATCACGTGGGCCATCATGCCGTCCTGCGGATAGAGCCGGCGCTGGGCTTCGATGAGGTCCAGTTCCGGGAAGAAATCGTGGTGCGACGAGACGAACGCCAGGTCGGCCGGCGACAGTTCTTCCTTCAGGCGGATGGGGACGTACTTGGGATCCTTATCGCGACGGACCTGCTTCAGGAGTTCGTCATAATCCAGATCCAGACCCAGGGCGATAGGCTTGAGATGTTCTTCGTTGAGATTCTCGCGTGCCAGATCGAGAGCGAAGGACGCGTGGTTGTCAACGATGACCCGGCCATCGCGGTCGAGAATGCGGCCGCGCGGGGCCAGCAGGGGAACGCTCTTGATACGGTTCTGCTCGGCTTTCCCCAGGTAGAACTGCGGGTTCTGTACCTGCAGCCTCCAGAAGCCGGAAATCAGGAACAGGAAAATTCCCACCGTGGTGTATTGAAACACCGCGATTTTCGCCGCCGCAAAACGAGTATCGTCGCGCAGGGGGGGCTTATCGGTCAGCCGCTGTTCGAAATTTGCGTCGGACGAAGGCAGGATCACAGCACTGCGTGGAACGTCTGTTCTCCTCTATTCTAGCGGAAAAATCCCTCATTCATACGGGAAAACGCCGGCACGCAGCTCGAGGCTTCGCAAATCGAACCAGTCGCCGCGATGACAGGCCGCCATCCCGACGGCGTAATGCTGCGGCCGGCCGTTGCGCTGAAATGCAAAATTCAAGTTCGCGGTGGTCCAATCGTCCGACCGAACGGGCTTATCCAGTTCCGGCGTGTGGCCCGCGGTGGAGAGCGAGCAGCCGTTCGGACAGCGCACTACGGCGCGCACGGTGACGGGAACACCGTCGGGCAGCCCGTCCGGGTAGGCGGCGGAGTAAATCAGCCAGCGGGCGTCGCTTTCGGCGCGCATGCGGAGAAAGGGCGCGGGTCCGTCGGACAGAAGCTCCTGGACGTAGTGGCCGTTGTCGGAAATGCTGGCATACCAGGACGGCGATGGAAGCTTAGTCTCGGCGGCAGGGCGCGCCGCGGTCAAATTCCAGCGGCCGGATTCCCATCGGTAGGAGGCGCCGGACGGACGGCCTTGCGGGAAATCCCGAGTGAATTGGAGGTCGCCGCAGTTTCGCAGGTGGATGACCATGCCGGAAGCGGGTTGGAGCGGCTGGCGGCCGTGCGGGTCGAGGCGCACCAGGCCGCCCGAAGGGTCCGCGACGATGTCGCCGCCGTGCAGCACGTGGCCGGAAAACACCGGCATGCCGGCAATGGCCAGGGTTCCCGGAAGCGCGTACCAGGCTTCGAGGATGGTGTCCGCCGGAACGGGGATCGGCGGGAGGGTTCGTTCCAGGATGGCGCCGAGTCCGGAATCGGCGGCGATGGTGTACCCCCAGCGGGCGAACTCGGCGGCGTGACGAACTCGCCAGGTGGCGGCTTCGGCCGATCCGGGCGAGGGCAGGGCGGCCAGATAGCGGGGACGTTCCGTGGCGGGCAACGCGTCGAGGTCCGCCCGGAACAGCGCTCGCACCGCGGGGTGGACCGGATTTCCGGCCGCGAGGATGTGTCCCGCGAAATAGCCCCAATCGTCGTAGACCAGCAAGGCCAGCGAGTCGCCGCGCGCGGCGGCGAGCGCGGGCTTCAAATCCGCCCACCAGGTCAGCCATTGGGCGCGGTTCCGCTCCACGATAAGCGGCCCGCCCACCACCAGCGCGAGCGCCGCGGCCAGAGCGGCAGCCAGCCCGCGCCGGGCCGCGGGTGTGTGCCGCAACAGGAGCACAGCGGCCACCCAGACCGCGGCCGATACGGCGATTACCGTGGCCACCGGGAAGCTGCCAAGCGGAAGCTTGGCGTACAGAATGGCCGCGCGGCTGGCCGCGTTCAGCGCCACTAGGGACAGGGCGAGACGCGGGAACCGCGACAACAGCGCCACTAGCAACAGTTCGCCGGCCACCAGCACGCCGATGACGTAGCGCGTGCTATTCAGGCCGAGGACGAATCCGATGTCTCCGGGAACCGTTCCGGCGCTGTAGACCGAACGGAAGTATAGAAACCACCCGGCCAGCAGCAGGCCGGCAGCCCAAGGGAGACCGCGAGAACCTGGCGGACGGCGAACCACGACGGCCTGCGCCACCAGCCAGACGCAAGAGGCCAGCGTGGCGGCCAGCACCAGCGGAAACAGCAGGCCGATGGAAGAGACGCCGCCGGCCGGGAGGAAAAAGGCGCGCCACAGGCCGGGGTTGCGCAAATTGTACAGAATCGAGGTGCCGGACAGGTCGGCTACGCCGGGCAGGTGGAGGAACGCGAAATTGATCTGGAACGGGTAAAACGGACTCCCGTAGAGCAGCCAGTTGTGAAGATAGTAGTGCCCGCTGGTGAGCAGCACGAACAGTCCGGCCGCCAGACTCCAGATCCACACGGCGAGAGAGGCGCCGGGACTTTTCCGCCAACTGCGCCATTCCAGGAACAGCAGCGCGGCCGCGGCCAGCGCCACCACGAAAATACCGGTGTACTTGACCGCCGCGAACGCCGCGCCCAGAGCGAATAACGCGGCATCGGCGCCTGCGAGCCGCCGGCGCGCCGCGCGCAACACCACCAGGATCACCAGGACGAACCCGGCTCCGTGCAGCACGTCGTTTTTCAAGGTGGGCACGCCGGAGTTTTCCCACCACAGGTGGCGCAGCAGAATGGCGCCGAAGACGGTCCACAGGAGCAGGTGACGGCGAAGACCGAGTTCGCGTCCGGCCAGCCACGCGGCCAACGCCAGCAGGACGACCGCCTTGAGCGCCAGCAATGGGAAGAAGAGATCCAGGCCGGTCACCGTCCAGCTCGGAAGGAAGGACAGCTCCCAGAAGGCGACGTAGTTGTTGGCGAAGGCGTACGGGGTGGCGCGGTTGGCCATCCAGTCGATGAGGAAGTGCAGGTAGTTGATGGAATCGGTTTCCTGCACCGGGCGAAACGAGAGGAAGATCAGCGGCGTCAGGAGTCCGGCAAACCACGCGGCGATGTGGGGATAGCGGAAGATCTCGGCGGTTTTCAGGCCGCCACAGGCGCGCGCCAGCGCTTCCCTGCCCCAACTGGTCGCGGCCGCGGCCAGCACGCACAGCGCCGCTGCGATCCAGTAGGCCGGGGCGCTATTGGTTCGGGTAAAGGAGAACAGCGCGGCGAAGGAGGATTCCAGCACGATCTCGATCCCCAACACCGCCAGAATCTTCTCTTCCACCGGGCGTGCTCTTCGCCAGCCCAGCGCCCGCGCCAGGACGATGGACACTCCGAACAGAGCCGCCTCCCAGCAGGCGAACCGCAACATGGCGAGCGAAACCATAGCGCAGGTCATGGTTCAGTTGGTGGTCGCCAGAATCCCCAGGACCGTCGCCAGGTACAGAACGGCATCGATCTGCAGCCGCCGGTCGCGCAGGAAAATCTCTTCGGGGCTGGACCCCGCTCCGCGCTCATACACCAGGTAGAGGTAGCGAAACACGCCGTAGAGGAAGAAGGGCAGCGTCAGCACCAGGCGCTCGCCGTGCTCCGACTGAAAGGTGTAGAGCGCGTAACCGATGATTCCGGAGCCCGTGACGATGGCGACCAGCAGGTCCAGGAACGGCACGCTGTAGCCGCCCAACGACGGCCGGTGGTCGAGCGCCGCCGCGTCCAGGGTGACCAGTTCGGCGCGCCGCTTGAGCAGGGCGAGCGAAAGCGAGAGCAGCAACGACACCACGAAAAGCCAGGCCGACACGCGCACCGCAATGGCGAATGCGCCGGCCACCGGACGCATGACGAAGCCGGAAGATACCAGCAGGACATCCAGCACCGGTTCCCGCCGCAAGCCCGCGGAATAGGCAATATTGAAGAGCGCGTAGAGCGCGATCACCAGGAGGACCTTCCATCCCAGGAAGAAGGCCAGCGCGAGCGCGGCCGCGCCCAGCACCAGGCCCGCGGAGGCAGCCTGGCGAACCGGCAATGCGCCCGCGGCGATGGGCCGGCTCTTCTTGGCGGGATGCCTGCGGTCGTACCGGCGGTCGGCGAGGTCGTTGAGCAAATAGACCGCGCTGGACATGAGGGTGAAGGCCACGGCCGCCAGTACGCTGCGCCGGATCGCGTCGGGTGAGCGGAAGTTCACCGAAGAGATCAACGGAACCAGAACCAGCCCGTTCTTGATCCACTGGCGCGGCCGGCAGGAGACCAGGAGCGATCGCCAGCCGCCGGTCATGCCGGGTCCCGCAATTTCGCACTCCAGGCTTCCGGGGTTGGCGCGGCGGACCGGGCGAAGATGAAAGATTCCATGGGGGAACATGCCGGCGATGAAATCACGGCACAAGCCAGCTAGTATTCTAACGAAAACCGGGGATCAAAACACGAAGAGAGAAGCAGGCTTACCGGTATTGCCGCTCGGGTCGCGGGCGTTCATCGGAGCACATCGGCGGCCAGTATCGGACTGATTGCTGCGTTACGAGCCCTTAGCGTGGCGGCTCACATTTCCCGGCGTCCCCCGGCGCTTCGCCCTCCACGAGCTGGCCTTCCGAAGGCGGATACGGCCTTCGAGGCAGAAAAGACGCGAGGCCACTTAGCCAGGTAGAGAAGGCATCGGGCGAGATGCCGGGCGTATCCAACAAGCGCGGAAGTTCGTAGCGGCCGGAAACCCGTGAAGCGAGACCGGATTGGCAAGTGGTCGCGGAAGCGATGCCGAATTCGGCGAGCCACTCCGGAAACTCGGGCAGGAAGAACCCACCGGGGTAGCAGAAATGCGTCGCCGATTGACCGGTAGCGGCTTGAATCGCCTGGTAGTTGTCCTGCAATTCCCGCCGGAAACGGTCCCGCGACCGGTACACGCGGTGGCGGTGACAGTGCAACTCGAAGTCGACTCCCTCTTTGGCCACCCGGGCGGCCTCTTCGGGCCGCATGAGGTGCAGAATCCGCCGCGCGCACACGGCGTCAAAGTCGATCGCCAGGCGCGCCGCGAGGTTTTGCAGCAGCTCATTTTTTTCCAGAGCGCTTAGCCGCCGGCGCAGGGCCAGGCTTAGAAGGTGGTTTTGGAGGCGGGCAGCGGTTTGGCCGTCGGCCATTGTCGGGGCGATTTCCATTTCCGGCCAGCTCAATTGGCGGCCGCGGGCCTTCCACAGCAGATAGCTGCACATGGGGTCGAAAACCGGCATGTTGCGGGCGGAGTAGTAGGTGGAGAAGTAGACCGTCGCGGGGAATTGGAACTCTTGGAGCACCGGCCATGCCTTGGCGGCGAAATCGTAAAAGCCGTCGTCGAAGGTGATGACGACGGCGCGCGGCGGCAGCGTGCCCCGATAGAGCCGGTCGACGGCGTCCTGGAGGCGCAGGACGGAGCAGCCCGCCCGGCGGAGGGCGTCCATTCGGCGGCGGAAGAGTTCCGGAGAGAGATACAGTCCGGACCACTCGTGCTCGTCGTCGAGGGATATGCCGTGGTAGCAAAGAATCAGCAGACGCCGGGCGCGCCATCGGCTGCCGAGGAGTATCGCGTTCGCTCCGCAGAGATGGGCGACGCGATAGAACAGCCATTTCAGGGTGGAACGCATCGGCATCGGGGCCACTGTTCGAAGAGTATAGAGTACCATGCGAAGTCAGCCGGCCCGGCCGCGGATATGCCGCCCGGTTTGTTCCGAGGGAGAGTCATCGATCGTTTACAATAGTGGGGAAAGTCTCGTTTCCGGGCCGCGCCGGGCAACAGACTCGATTGATGTGAAGGAAGGGGAACCGATTCTGCGCCGATCTTACCCGTGCCAACCGCCCGGCCATTCCAGACGTGAGGAAATCTAGTGATCCCGCAACCAAACCGGTTCGGGTCCGGATTGGCGCGCGCGCAAGCCGTGGAGCCAGCCCTCCCGAAGCTCGTTCCCGGCCACGGCGATCCAATCCAGCGGATGGCCCTCTACCTGGGGTTGGGCTTGATCTTCATCCAGTTCACCGTTCTGCCTCAACTAACCGCCTATATTTTCCACACCAACCTGTACCTGCTGTACCTGGTCGGCGTCCCGGCCATCGTGGCGATGGTTCTGAACGGCGGGATCGCCAAATCCTTTCGCGCCCGGCCGGCATATTACTGGACAGGTTTTGGGTGCTGGATGGCGGTGGCGACTCCCTTCAGTTCGTGGCGCGGCGGATCGGCGCTGTTTTGTTTCGGATACTGGAGAACCGCCCTGATCGTGCTGTTTATCACCGGGGGTATGCTGCTCGAGTGGAGCGACGTCAAGAAGGCGATTAACGTGATCGCGGCCGCGGCGATCGTCAACCTCGTTTCCGCCCGCTTGTTACGAGACGTTACGGAGGAGCGGTTTGGTATGTCGTTTGGAACGATTGGCAATCCCAACGACTATGCCGCGCACCTTCTGCTGGTGCTGCCTTTCTTGCTTTGGATGGGGTTGTCGGGAAAATTGTGGCGGCGGTTGGTGGCGTTACCGTGCCTCGGCTACGGACTATATTTGATTCTGGCAACCGCCTCGCGCGGCGCCCTGGTGGCGCTGGGATTTGACGTGCTCGCGATTGCGATATTGGGCACCGGACGTCAAAAGGCGGCCCTGGCGCTGCTTGGCCCCATCGCCGCGCTGGTTCTGGTGGCGGTAGTGCCCGTCAAATCGTGGCAGCATCTGGCCACGGTCTGGAGCCACGTGGCCGATAGCGCCGAGGCCGCGAAGGCGATCGAATCGGCCCAGGCGCGGGAATACACGCTGGAAACCAGCCTCCGGTACACCTTGGAACATCCTTTGTTCGGCGTAGGACCCCAACAGTTCGCCGCATATGAAGGAGGCCACGAGCGCGTCATCGGAACCCATGGGTTGTGGCATGACACACACAATTCCTTCACCCAGGCCGCATCCGAGTGCGGGATTCCGGGATTCCTGTTTTTTACCTGCGGCACTGCATCCACCTTCCTCCTCCTCTTCAAGACCTTTCGCCAAGCGCGCCGCCGGAGCGACTGTCAAGACATCCGGGTCGCGGTTTTCTGCATCCTGCTCGGGATGATCGGCTTCTGCGTCGCCATCACGTTTCTGAGTTTCGCGTACTTTTTCTACCTGCCGGCCATGGCGGGCTTGGCAATTGGGGTCTGGTCCGCCGTGCAACGCGAGTTTCAAGTGCGGGACGGGGCCCTACAGGCCGGGGCGGCCTGAGGCCCGGCCAAACCCGTCTCATGGCCCGCCTTCTCCGGCCTGCCGCCCGCAGGCTTCCAGACGGATCACGGTTGCGCGGCTCGTTCCTTTGTAACCGGCGGAGCCGCGGCCGGCAAACCCCGCGGCGCAAGAGCCGCCAACCCGGCACCGGCCGGCGTACGCCAGCGGGCCCGCATCGCGTGCTTCCTCGCCGGTCGAGGCGCGGATAAGGGCTCTCTCTTCCGTTGCCTGCTCGCGTTGGGATATAATCGGCTCCCAGCATGCATCTCCCCGATTCGTCGAAAAGAAACTTAGCTATCGGGAGTACCGCGTTGACGTGGCTGGCGACGACCTGTATTTTCTGGGTCGGCTACACCGGCGCCGACGACATGTTCTATGCGCGCTATGCCTTCTTGTTCCATCGCCCGCCGATCAATTGGTGGGAGTTCCGGATGCCCGCGATTCTGGCGATTCGGGCAAGCTTCCACCTGTTTGGCGTTTCCGAATTCGCGGCGGCATTGCCTATGCTGGTCGCGTCGCTGGCAATCCTGGCGTCCGTGGCGTGGTTTGTCGGATGGCCGTCGCGACTGAACTGGCAGACACAAGCGGCGGTGATTCTGGCCGCCACGCTCCCTTTGGACGTCAGCTATCGATCCACGCCCGGCGCTCCGTTTTTCGCGGCCAGCTTGCTGGTCGTCGGAACCGTTTGCATCCTCAAAGGCGGCCGATGGGTCCAGTTACTGGGCGCGGCACTCTTCGCCGTGGGGTTCGCCACCCACGAGTCTGCGGTTTTTTACATTTTGTTTTTTTGCTGCGCGGCCCTGATTTTCGACCATCGAAAATTCCAGCGGCCCGTTGCGGCATGCGCCGCTCTATTGGCAGGCACGTTCCTGGTTGAGTGCGCCGTTTATGGCGCGTGGATGGGCGACCCTCTGGCGCGCTTCAAAATGGCCGCCGTCGAGAGCGCCAATCAACTGCCCGACATCGACCCGGACACGCATTTGAGCGGCGTACGCTTTTTCGTTTGGCCTCTCGAGACCCTTGCACTTGCCAAGCCATTCGGATTCGACTTGCTTCTTCTGCTGCTGACGGCGATTCCCGCATGGAAGTTGTTCGCCAGGGAACAGCGCATTTTGTTCGTCGCGACGTTCGCGGCCTGGGCGTGGCTCGGATACGGGACCAAAGTACCTTGGGCTTATAAGCCCTTTGCGCGCTCTTATCATTTTTACGGACCTCTGGAGTTGGGCATCGCCGTTTTGTTGCCGGTATGCCTGGGCTTGGTGTTGCGCAATCGAAGGGCGTGGGCATACCTGGCGGTGTGCGTCGTCGTCGCGTCGCACTTGATTTGTTCGGCCGCCGGAGGCAAGTACGGGGCCGACGTCCGAGTTGCGCGTGAGCTGCTGCGTTATGCCAGTGGCCATCCGGATCGGGTTTACATGACCGACGTTCGAACCTTGAATGAAATGTACGTCGTCGGCGGGTTCCAGTTGCCGGTTAACATCGTATGCCCGAACGTGCCGGCGGTCGAAAGACACCTGCTGGTAAATAAGGAACCGCCCGGCGCGCCCCGCTTTCATTTTCCCGCGCGCCCGATCGACGGAATTCTGGTCGATCTGCCTCGAATGGACCTGGAAGTGGAACCCGAATTCACCGATTATCTGAAAGAGCACCCCGGTGTGCATACGCAAATTGTCCCGCTGCGCTACAAGACCCTTTTCATTCCACTGCTGCCGATCGTTGGCCCCAGGGAGTTCGTAATCCGGAGCCGGGGCGCGGAAGTCGTGACGCCGTACACCGGGCGTTCTTGAGAGCCGCGGCTGGCGACGGGAAGCCCGAGCCAAAACCACTCCCTCACGCACTAAAATGGTCACGAGGGGGAATCCATGTCCAGCGGTTCCATCACCGAAGCCCAGGCCGCCCGATACTACGAACACGGCTGCACCCTCATCCGCCGGATGTTCGACGCCCGCGAGCATTCTGTTTGCACCACCACACCTCCAACATGACCTTCCTCGATAGTCTCGGCGCGCCCCCGTGGATCACGGACGGCGCCTGGGGCACGGAGCTGCAGAAACGCGGCCTGCCCCCCGGTGAATGCCCCGATGAGTGGAATCTCACCAATCCGGACGCCGTCTCCGAAGTCGCTCGCGCCTACGTGGACGCCGGCAGCCAAATCATCCTCACCAACACGTTCCGCGCCAACGGCGTGGCGCTCGCCGCCGCGGGCCTGGCCGCCCGCGCCCGCGATATCAACACCGCCGGCGTGCGTCTCTCCCGCCAGGCGGCGGCCGGCCGCGCCCGCGTCTTCGCGTCGATGGGGCCGTCCGGCAAAATGTTGGTGACCGGCGAAATCGCCGAGGACGCTCTCTTCGACGCCTTCCTGGCGCAGTCCCAGGCGCTGGCTTCCGAAGGCCCCGACGCCCTGCTGCTCGAAACCTTCAGCGATCTTTCCGAAGCCTCCGTGGCTCTCCGCGCCGCGCTCGCCACCCAGTTGCCCGTGGTGGTCTCCTTCGCTTTCGATACCGGCAAGAACAAGGATCGCACCATGATGGGCGTCACTCCCGAACGGGCCGCCACCCGCATGGCCGACGAAGGGGCCGCCGCCATCGGCTCCAATTGCGGCCTCGGTATCCAAACCGCGGCCGCCGTTTGCGGCCGTTTGCGCGCCGCCACCAGCCTGCCCGTGTGGATGAAACCCAACGCCGGCCTGCCCGAAATGCTGCCCGGCGGCCGGATGGTTTACCGCTCCACCGCCGACGAGTTCGCCGCCCACGCCCACGGATTGCGCGACGCCGGCGCCAGTTTCATCGGCGGCTGCTGCGGCACGACGCCCGATTTCATCCGCGCTCTGGCCTCGCAATTCCGAACGCCATGAAGTGCAAACTCATCGCTTGCGAGGTGCTGTTTCGCGAAGCCTGCGCAACCGTGGCGCGCTCGCCCCACCAGGTGGACGTCGAATTCCTGCCCAAGGGGCTGCATGATATCGGCGGCGCCGGCATGTGCGCGCGCCTGCAGGAAGTGGTGGACCGCAACGACCCGCTCGGCTACCAGTTCATCCTGCTCGGCTACGCGCTCTGCGGCGGCGGCGCCGCGGGCTTGCAGGCGCGCCAGACGCCGCTGGTCATCCCGCGCGCGCACGATTGCATCACCCTCCTCATGGGCAGCCGCGACCGTTACCGCGATTACTTCACCCACCACGGCGGCGTCTATTTCGCCTCCACCGGGTGGCTGGAGCGCGGACAGGGCATCGACCAGCGCGTCCTGGCGCAGACCCGCGAACGCACCGGCGCCGGTTGGACGCTCGAGGAACTGATCGCGAAATATGGCGAGGACAACGGCCGCTATCTCTACGACGAATTCAACCGCTACGAGAAGGCCTACCAGCGCCTCACCTTTATCCGCACCGGCCTGGAGCCCGACGGCCGCTTCGAAGACCAGGCCCGCGCCAACGCCCAGTCGCACGGCTGGGAGTTCGAGCTCATCGAGGGCGACCTGCGCATCGTCCAGGCCCTCGCCGAAGGCCGCTGGGACGATCCCTCTAACGCCGCGGACTTCGCCATCCTGCGCCCCGGCGAACGCCTCGCCCCGTCCTACCAGGACGATATCTTCCGCATCCTGCCCCCGGACGCCTGACCGCCATGGAACCTCCCTGCCGCCTCCGCCTTCTGCCGCTCGGCGAGAATTTCGACGTCGCCCGTGGAACCCCGTTGCAGGACGTCCTGTTCCTCCACGGCGTCGAGTTCCCCTGCGGCGGCCATGGCCGTTGCCGTGGATGCCGCGTCCGCGTCCTCCAGGGCGATCTCTCCGTCACGCCCGAAATGCGCCGCAAGTTGACGGATGCCGAATTGGCCGCCGGCTGGCGCTTGAGCTGTTGCGGGCGCGTGGAAGGTCCGCTGGCGCTCGAAGTCGCGCAATGGACCACGCCCGTGCTGGCCGACACGGTGGCCGTCCCCTTCGAACCCGGTGAAGGCTTGGGGGTCGCCGTCGATCTCGGCACCACCACCCTGGCCACTCAACTCCTCGACCTCTCGACCGGCCAGGTGCTGGCCGTCGATCTGGCGCTGAACCCGCAGTCGGTGCACGGCGCCGACGTCATGAGCCGCGTCGAATTCGCGCTCCACGGCGGCGCCGGCCAGTTGGCCTCGCTCGTGCGCCACGCCATCGGCGGCATGATCGGGCGTATGCTGGCCTCCGCCGCTCGTGGCGCGGAAGTGCGCCGCGTGGAAATCGTGGGCAACACCGTGATGCACCACCTGTTTTGCGCGATCGATGTCGCCCCGCTCTCCCACGCCCCGTTCGCGCCCGTGAACGATGGACTGCAACGCCTCACCGCCTCCCAGCTCGCATGGACGCTGCCCGGCGACCCGGCCATCGAATTTCTCCCCTGCCTGGGCGGCTTCGTGGGCAGCGACATTCTGGCCGGTGTGATCGCGCTGGACCTGTTCGATGCGCGCGAGCCTACCGCGCTGCTCGACCTGGGCACCAACGGCGAAATCGTGCTGGCGGCCGGCGGCGCGATGCTGTGCGCCTCCACCGCCGCCGGTCCCGCGTTTGAGGCCGCACGCATCCGCATGGGCATGCGCGCCGCGGCCGGAGCCATCGCGCGGGTTGAGGTTGTGGACGGCGAAATGCGCTGTCGTGTCCTGGGCGGCGGCGCGCCGCGCGGCATTTGCGGCAGTGGACTGGTGGACGCGGTGGCCGCCGCGCTCTCGCTTGGCCTCATCCAGCCCGACGGCCGCATAGCCGGCCGCGCCCGCGAGTTGGTGGTCGCCAGTCCCGTGGTGCTGGCGCAGCGCGACGTCCGCGAGTTGCAGCTTGCCAAGGCCGCCATCGCCGCCGGCGTGCGGTTGCTTTCCCGCCACGCCGGTCTGGACCCCCGCGACCTGGCCGCGGTGCACCTGGCCGGCGCCTTCGGCAACTACCTCGACCCCGCCAGCGCGGTGCGCATCGGCCTGCTCCCCGTCGACCCCGCCCGCATCCTCTCCGATGGCAACACCGCGCTCCGCGGCGCCCGCCTGCTGCTGCTCTGCCCCTCGCGCCAAGGCGCCCTGATCGAGAAGGCCCGCACGCAAATCCGCCACATTCCCCTGGCCGCCAGCCCGGACTTTCAAGACGTCTTCACCGACTGCCTGGGCTTCCCCGAATCGTAACGTGCGGACGAATTGGCCGTGTACCAAACACCAGCTCGCATGCCTTCTTTGCACTACTACCTGTCTGTTTCTGGCTGGCCCGCGATGAGTTTGCGGGGCGGGCGATTCGCCTGCCGCGTCGGCTTGCGGGCGTTCTTTAGCGCCTTCTAACGGAGCAGTTGCCGGCGAAGCCGATGGCTTATCCTGTAGTGTGCGCTTCGTTCTTCAAGACCGGTCCTGCGCCGGCGCCATTGCGGCCGTCCTCCGGCGCTTGCCGCCAATCGCCGGAGCCCCCATTCGCATTCAACGCGCGCGCGGACTTCGCGACCGGCGCGGCGCGGTGCATGGCGGGAGTTTCCTGATGGAACGGCGGATCGCCTTCGACTGCACGCGCGTGGAGTTTCCGCGCATCTTCGTGCATGAGCTGTTCCATTTCGTCTGGCTGCGCGCGGGAAATCCGTTGCGGCTCGCCTGGGAAGGCAGGATGCGCGACGAGTATCGGGCGCGGGCGCGCGGCGAGCTGGGCTGGTCGGCGGAGTGGCGCAGGCTGGCTCTCTCGAAGGGCGACGTGGCGGCGCGGTCGCGGCGGTGGCGGGAGTACTGCTGCGAGAGCTTCTGCGACACGGCCGCGTGGCTGTATGCGGGCGTCCGCCGGCACGGCGAGTTTCGCCTGGCGGCGCGATTCCGCGCGCGGCGCCGCCAGTGGTTCCGGTCGGCGGTGGAAGCGCGGGAATTGTCGGTATAATTGAAGCAGGAAATCTACCTGTGTTGCGACCGAGTGTCTCCGTAGTTCTCTTCGCCGCCCTGGCGCTGGGTTCCTTTTTTGTGGGCTGCTCTTCCAGCACGCGCACCGTAAAGGCCGAATCGATCAGGCCGGCGAGCGAACGCAAGCCCGCGCCGGACTTCGCGCTGAAGGATGCCGATGGCCGGACGGTCCATCTTTCGGACTACAAGGGCAAGGTGGTTCTACTGGACTTCTGGGCGACCTGGTGCGGCCCGTGCCGCTTGCAAATCCCCTGGTTCATCGAGATGCAGCGCGACAACAAGGACCGCGGCTTCGAAGTGCTGGGCGTTTCCATGGACGATAACGGGTGGGAAGACGTCAAACCGTTTCTGGCGGAAATGAAAATCAACTACCGGGTAGTGATCGGAAACGACCAGACGTCGGAAATGTACGGCGGGGTGGAATCGCTGCCCACCACGTTCCTGATCGACCGTGAGGGAAAGATCGCCGTGGTCCACGTGGGGCTCACGAGCAAAAAGGATATTCAAGATGGCGTGGAACAACTGCTGCAGCCTGCCCCGAAAGTCGCTCTCGATCGTAATATTGTGCCTGCCCTTTCTCTTCGCCCAAGGTAGCGGCCACCTGACGGTGGGCGCCATCCAAAAGGTGGAGGGAAAGCGGAACGCGGCCGTGCAGGCGAAGATCCCGGTCACGGTGGACGCCGGTTACCACGTAAATAGCAACACCCCCAGCGAAGACTACCTGATCCCGCTCAAGGTGGTGTGGACCGCCAAGGGAGCGCTAGAGGGGGGGGAATTGGTCTACCCGAAGCCCTCCATGGAGAAGTACGAGTTCAGCGCGAAGCCCCTCAGCGTATTCACCGGAAGCTTCGACATCGTGGCGAATTTCAAAGTGGCGGCCAACGCTCCCGCCGGCCCCGGATCCGCCACCGGCAAGATAAGCTACCAAGCCTGCAACGCGACCACGTGTTTTCCACCGAAGACGGTGGAGATTGCGGTGGGGTACCAAGTCGACTAAAGTTAACAGTTCACAGTAAACAGTTCACAGTCAGCGCACCGGACGCGTGCATGGCGCCGGACCTCGTGTGTAGCTGTGAACTGTAAACTGTAAACTGTTAACTCTTAAAGAACTGCCCTATCGCCCGCGTCGCCTGCCGGATGCGGTGGTCGTTCTCCACCAGGGCGAAACGCACGTAGCCTTCGCCCATGGGGCCGAAACCAATGCCGGGGGACACCGCGACTTGCGCTTTCTCGAGGAGCAGTTTGCAGAACTCCAGCGAGCCCATGGCGCGGAAGCGCTCGGGGATGGGCGCCCATACGAACATCGAGCCGCGCGGCTTCTCCACCGGCCAGCCGGCGCGGCTCAAGCCGTGGATCAGGACGTCGCGGCGTTTCTGGTATATCGCGCAAATCTTCCTGGTCTCCTCTTCGCACTCGCGCAGGGCGATGATCGAGGCGATCTGCACGGGCTGGAAGACGCCGTAATCCAGGTAGCTCTTGATGCGCGCCAGCGCGCCGATCATGCGCGCGTTGCCCACGCAGAACCCCACCCGCCATCCGGCCATGTTGTAGCTTTTCGACATGGAAAAGATCTCCACGGCCACGTCCTTGGCGCCTTCCACCTGCAGGATGCTGGGCGGCTTGTAGCCGTCGAAGCCCAGGTCGGCGTACGCGAAATCGTGGATGATCATGGTGCCGTGCCGAGCGGCCAGGCGGACCACTTCGCGGAAATAGTCGAGATCGACGCACGTCGTGGTGGGATTGTGCGGGAACGAGATCAGCAGGAATTTGGGCGGGCGCGCGGACGCGCGGTAGAGGTCTTCGAGCCGTTCCAAAAAGGTGGCCGCGTCCGGCATGGGCAGCATGCAGGCCTGGCCTTCCGCCATGATGACGCCGTATTGGTGTATGGGATACGCGGGGTTGGGAGAGACCACCACGTCGCCGGGGCCGACGGTGGCGAACAACAGATGAGCCAGCGCGTCCTTGGCGCCGATGGTGACGATGGCTTCGCGGTCGGAATCCAGATCCACGCCGTAATTGGCCTGGTAGCGGCGCACGATCTCTTCGCGCAGCTTGGGAATTCCGCGCGACTGCGAATACCGGTGGTTGCGCGCGTTGCGCGCGGCTTCGATGAGCTTGTTGACCACCACGCGCGGCGTGGCGCCGTCCGGATTTCCCATGCCGAGATCGATCACGTCGATTTGCGCCGCCCGTGCCTTGGCCCGCATTTCGTTGATGACGGCGAAGACATAGGGAGGCAGCTTTTGAATACGATAGAACTCTTCGGAATTTTCAGGCATTGTGCCCATTGTATCGTGCGCACGCGCGCCGTCCGGCTCGGGCGGGTGCGCCGCCGCTACTTCTTCCAGTGTTCGTCGACCGTGGCTTGCAGGTCGGCGATGCGGCGGCGCAGGGATTGCTCGCGCCGCGAAATCTGAAAGATGTAGACGAACAGCAGCCCGATTCCGATGCCGTAGGCGTAAAACAGCCAGTTCAGGTTTTCCATGGCTAGACTCCTTGATCGACCATTTCGTTGGTGCGGCGGACCAGGTCTTCGCCCGCGCGTTCCAGTTGCGCCACGCGCCGCCGCAAGCGTACGATGCAACCCCACACCAGGAGCATCGCGCACATGCCGAACATCAGGGTGAACAACATGTCGGGGGCCAGGCCGGAACCCGGGCCGCCGCCGATCACCGGCGACGGGTGCTGCGTGCGGAAGATCCGGTTCGACAGGTAAATCAGCGGCACGTCCAGCATTCCCAGAATGCAGATCACGGCGCAGACGGGGGCGCGGACTTCCACCGGGGTGGCGCGGCGAATGAGCAGGTAGGCCACGTACAGGAAGAACAGCAGGAAGGCGGAGGTGAGCTTGGCGTCCCAGGTCCACCAGATGCCCCACACCCGCCGGCCCCAGATGGAACCCATGACGATATTGATGGCTTCGAACACCACCACGCTCTCATTGGCGGCCACCGACAGGTCGTCCCACTTGTTGTCGCGCTTGATCAGGTAGAGGATGCTCGAGATGCCGCCCACGAAGCAGGCCACGAAGGCGGTCATGGCCGCGGGCACGTGGAAGTAGAAGATCCGCTGGATGATCCCCATGGTGCTCTCGGTGGAGACCCACATGAAGACCAGGTACAAATGGACGATCATCGCCACCGCCGCCATGCCGCCCAACCAAAGCGGCACGGCGGGGGTATCGGTCGCGGTTCGCGCGTTCATGGTTCCACGAACTCCTTCCTACTTTAGCGTTTCGTTCAACAACCGGGCCAGCCGGTCGCCGGCCTTTTCAATCTGCATTTCGATCACCGGGACGGCGGCTTGCTGGTAGGCCGCGTCGAGGGGGATCGGGGTGGTATTCGGCGTACCGGCCACCGGCTTGATGGGCAGCTTTCCGTAAACCACGTCGATGGCGACCTGGTGCGATTCCTCCGCCCAGGATTCAACGGTTCCCTTGGACCATTGCTTGCGGTTCTTCAATGCCTCCTTCAGCAGGGCCGGGTAGATGTCGTCCTCCTTGCCGACGCGGCTCAGAATGCCGCTGTCCCAGGCGCCGTGCAGGTTGCCCGGATGGTCGGCGCCTGCGAGCATGACTTTCACGTCGTTGCCGCCCTTGTCCTTGTTATCGGAGCTATGCAGGGGCTGGTGCATATCGCCGACGAAGTGCACCAGAAACATGAGCGCTTCTTTGCGCTTTTCGGGCGGCGTGGCGGGGTTCTTGAGTTCGGCGCGGAAATTGGCGATGGCCTGGATGACGCAATCGCCCTTGGGGCAGTCGCGGGCCATGTCGAGGTGGGGCGCGTCGATAGGGATATCGACGTAGTGCCAGGGACTGGCTTCGGGGCGGTCGTGGCGGAGGGAATCGGCCCAACTGGAGATGGAAACGATTGTGTCTTTGGGGCCGAGGATGGCGTCCACCTTGGCGCGGACTTTCTTGGAGAGTTGAGCCTGGGCGATGCGCGCCACCAGGCTGTGCCCCTCGGGTCCCCACGAGAAGGCAGGCAGGGGCAGACAGAATGCGGCTAAAACAGTGGCCAGAAACTTGCGCATAGATTTCAAGACTACCAAATGTGGCGCAGCCTGGCGGCGCGGAAACTCCGGAATGGCTTTGAGCGCATCCCCCCTGGAGGGCGATTCGGCGGGAGGCCGCGAAGTTTCCGTCGCTCATCCGATACAATGGCTGCTGTGGAGACTCAGACTCAAGAGACAGAACCCAACCTGTGGAGACGGCTGTGGAGCCGCTACCACGAGGTCACCAAGGACGTCACGCGGGGGTTCGTGGCGGAATGGACCGTCACCGTCATTCTGCTGCTATTCGCCACCACCACGCTGGTGCAGGCGTTCGTGATTCCCAGTGCGTCCATGGAGGACTCGCTGCTCATCGGGGACCACGTGCTGGTGGACAAACTGACCTATTCGCCTTCAGGCGTAATTTCCAACCACCTGTTGCCCTACCGCGAGGTGAAGCGCGGGGACATCATCGTCTTCCGCTATCCGGAGCAGATCAAGGAAGATTACGTGAAGCGCGCCATCGGCGTCCCGGGCGACCGCATCCGGCTGGTCAACAAGCAGCTCATCCTGAACGGCCACGCGGTGAACGAGCCCTACGTGAAGCACGTAACCAGCTACGTGGACCAGTACCGCGACAATTTTCCGTCCACTCCCAATGCGCCTCTGCCCGACCGGGCGCGCGACATGCTGGACAATCACGTGGTGAACGGCGAACTGGTGGTCCCACCCAACTGCGTTTTCGCCATGGGCGACAACCGCGACGACTCGGCCGACAGCCGCTACTGGGGCTTTGTGCCGCGCGAGAACATCGAGGGCACGCCCCTGGTGATCTACTGGTCGTTCGAAGCGCCCACCGCCGACCTCACCAACGGCAACATCGGTTTCGACCACATCGTGGACGTGGTGACGCACTTCTTCACCAAGACGCGCTGGACCCGGACCTTCCGCCTGATTCACGGGTACAACTTGAAGTAGACAGTTGACAGTTAACAGTTGACAGTTTTCGGTAGACGGCGGACGGACCGGATCGGGTGGCCGGCTTCTGTGCAGGATTATCGCGAATTGAAGGTGTGGCAGAAGGCGCACGAATTGACGCTGGCCGTCTATCGGGCTACTGCCGCGTTTCCGCGCGAAGAGATGTACGGGCTCACCATCCAGATTCGAAGGTCTTCCTCTTCGATCGCCGCGAATCTGGCGGAAGGTTGCGGACGAAACGGAACCGCCGAGTTTGCCCGCTTTTGCTCAATCGCCATGGGGTCCGCCAGCGAGCTGGAATACCACCTCCTGCTCGCGCGCGATCTGAAGCTGCTCAAGCCGAAAGACCACGAGCAGATCGCGCAGCAAGCCACCGAGGTGAAGCGAATGCTGACCGGTCTACTGAAAAGACTGAAAACTGTAAACTGAAAACTGTAAACTACTCCGCGTTGAATTGAAACACATCCGTATTCGTCCTCACCACCAGCCGTCCACCCACCAGCGCCTTCCCTTCACTGGGGAAGAAGACGGCGCCGTCGACGGACTCTCCGGGCGCCAGCTTGGTCTGAACCAAGGCGATGGCGCTGGCCGCGGCGGCGGATCTCCGTTTGCTGCTTCCCATCCCCAGGGCGGATTGGCGGCGAAACTCGAAACTGTTGGTGGCGCGGTAGTTGGGGATGCCTGAGATCCAGTTCTCGTAGGCCGTCACCAGCTTGGCCACGTCGCTGCCGCTGCCCTTGTCGATAAGCATCTGGATCACCGTCTTGGCGGAGACGGCGCGCACCTCGGAAGTGTCGCGCACATAGACGAAATCCTCTGGGCGGACCACGTAGGGGCCCGCGGAACCGTTGCTGATGGCTGCCTGGAGGATGCTGTATTGGTGGATGCGGGGTGACAAATGGGCGTACATGATGGTCACGCCGGACCTCGTAAGTGTCTGATATTTGAGCCCATTAGACTCAAAAGCGATAACTTGCGAGTGGACGCAAGGCGATAATCCCAGGAGCGCCAGGGAGAATGCCCCCAGAAGCCGGTTCATGAGACCATATTACGATAGAGCACCTCGGAGAAGACTGGAATTTATATGCCATACGATCCAGGACAAAACAGCGCCGGTCCGCGCACGTGGCCGGCTCGCCCGGCATGGGCGCTGCTCCTGCCGCTATTGCTCTGGACCGCGCAGGGAGCGGTACGGAGCGTCGAGATCGCGGAGCGCGGGGTCATCCTCGGCGGCCAGAAGTTCGGCGGCGTGGGGGCCTACGAGCGGATCGTGGGTACGGTGCACTTCGCGCTGAATCCCAAGCTGGCGGCCAACCGCATCGTCCGCGACCTGGATTTCGCGGCTACTAACGCGGCCGGCGAGGTGGAGTGTGCCGCCGACCTCTACGTGCTCAAACCGGTGGATGCCGCCAAGGGGAACGGCACCGTGCTGTTCGAGGTGTCCAACCGCGGCGGCAAGGGCATGTTGGGCCGTTTCGATCTGGCCCGCGGCGCGGCTGGCGATGTCGGCGATGGATGGGTCCTGGAGCAGGGCTACACCCTGGTGTGGCTGGGCTGGGAGTGGGACGTCCCCGCCGCCAACCGCGACGCCTTGCATTTTTCCGCGCCGCGCTTCCGCCCGGAAGCCCTGCCGGCCGACGGGCTGGTGCGGTCGGAATTCGTGGCTGACCGCGCGGTGACCCGGTTTTCGCTGGGCGACCGCGATCAGGATGCCATCCCCGTGGCCCGCGCCGTGGCGCTGTATGTGGGGGATTCGGCGGGTCACAGGAAAGTGGTCCCGCCTTCGAAGTGGAAACTGGGGGCGGACGGGAAATCGGTGGAGATGCCGGCTGGTTTCCAGCCGGGACAGCTCTACGAGTTGGTGTACCAAGGCAAGGACCCGGTGGTGGCCGGAACCGGGCTGGCGGCGGTCCGCGACTGGGTGTCGTTCCTCAAGTACGGCGGGGCGGAGACCGTGCTGGCGGATCTCCACAAAGCGGAGAAGCGCGCCATCGGCTTCGGGATTTCGCAGAGCGGGCGCTTCCTGCGCGAGTTCCTCTACGACGGGTTCAATGCCGACGAACAGGGCCGCCAGGTGTTCGACGGCGTCTGGGCGGACGTGGCGGGCGCCGGGCGCGGCAGCTTCAACTTCCGCTACGCCCAGCCGTCGCGCGATGGATGGCCGTTTCTGAACATCTTCTATCCCACCGATGTTTTCCCCTTCACCGATGGCATCGAGACCAACCCGGCGGGCGGGCCGCCCGATGGTCTGCTGGCGAAAGCGCGCGCCGCCGGCGTGGTCCCCAAGATTTTCTTCACCAACGGCTCGTCGGAGTATTGGGGCCGTACGGCGGCGTTGATTCACGTGAGCGCGGACGGCCTGGAGGATGCCTTGCCGGCCCCGGATACGCGCTGCTATTTTCTGGCGGGGGTGCAGCACACGCCCGGTTCGCTGCCCTCGGGGAAACAGGGAACGCGGTACCTTCGCAACCCGCTGGACCAACGCCCGCTGGAGCGCGCGCTGCTGGCCGCCATGCAGGCGTGGTTGAAGGATGGAACGGCGCCCCCGCCATCCACGGTTCCGCGCCTCGCAGCGGGCCAGTTGACCCGCCTCGACGGGCTCCGGTTTCCGGCGATTCCCGATGGCGGCGGCGTAGTGCAGGTTCCCCGCCACCCGCGTGTGGCGCGGCGGCTGGATTTCGGCCGCGAATTCGAATCCTTCGGCATGGTGACGAAAGAACCGCCCGACATCCTGGGTTCCTACCCGGTGCTGGTGCCGCAGGTGGACGCCGATGGAATCGATCTGGGCGGCATCCGGCTCCCGGAGTTGGCGGCGCCGCTGGGGACCATCACGGGCTGGAATCTGCGGGCGCCGGAGCGCGGAGCGCCGGAGGAATCGGCGGAGTACTACGGGTCGATTTTCCCGTTCGCCAGGACGAAAGAGGACCGCGAGCGGACCAAGGACCCGCGTCCTTCGGTGACGGAGCGGTATGCCAGCCGCGAGGAGTACGTGAAGCGCGTGGAAGCGGCCGCCGACGAGTGGATCGGCAGGCGCTTCCTTCTGCCGCGGGACCGTGCCGTGGTGGTGGAGCGCGCCACGCGCCTGTGGGACGAAATCAGCCGTTAGCGTATAGCCATCAGCCTTCAGCCATAAGCCTTCAGCTTTTCGTGCGTCCAGCCATCACCTCTTCGTGCGTTCAGCCATCACCTCTTCGTGCGTCGGGGAGGATCCGGTACCCGCCTCGCGGCGAAGCACCGGCGCGACCGCTCAACGCACCGCGTGAGCTGACGGCTGCAGGCTGATGGCTAATGGCTTACGTTCACGCGTGCGCGGGCATCTGCGGCGGCGGGGCCGCCGGAGCGTCCTTCAAAGCGGCCAGCGCGATGACGGCCAGCACGGCGCCGAGGACGGCTAACGCAATGCCGCCCCACAGCAGGATGCCGCCCATTCCGCCGACCGGCACCTTGTACTGGATGATCGGGTCGCCGGTTTCGGACTTGTCCCCCACGAAGTGCGATGCCGTTTCGGGGAGCACCAGTTTGACATTGGTCTGCCCGACCGCACCGCCGCCGATCGGTTCGACGAAGTTATACGAATAGGTGGTCCCGCTGCGCTCGCCGCCGCGCCATTGCTTGGGTACGCGGAATTCGAAGACTCCTCCGCCCCTGGGGATGACGAAGCCCCGCACAGCGACCGAAACGGCGATGGTGCGGTTCATGGAATCGGTCTTGACAGCCCAGTCGCTGGTCTCGAACTGCCCGGTGTAGTTGTTGTTCATGTCCCGGCGCAGCAGTCCCTCATCCTGCCCGTACTTGCTCTGCCAGTTGGCAAACTGCCTGGCGGTGAGCGTGAACGTCATGGTCATGACCCCGTCCCCCAGCGGATTGACCGTCACCACTTCGGAGACATTGAAAGTGTCCAGCGTGTCTTGGGCAAACACGCAAGGCGCGAGCGAAAGCAACGAAACCAAGAGAACCAGCCTAAAAAAGATCTTCATATCGCCTCCAGACGAACGTTACGCTCCAAACGTGATCCCGCCGATGATCCGGTTCATGATCGGCCGCCAATTGTCCGCGCCGGGCTGGGCCGCGGACACCCCTACCAAGGCAAAACCGTGACGCACCGGCGCCACGATCAAAGTGCCCGAGAAAAGGCCGCCGGCTCCGGAGACCGTAACCGGAAAGGCCATCACGGACCGACCTCCTATGGCGGTCTGCTGGGGCGCTCCGAGAGTGGCCGCGGCGCCGAATTGGCGCAACGCGGCGCTGTACTGATTGATCACGGCCTGGAGGTTCGGCGCCGTGAAGAAGGTCACGTCCACGCTGCAATGGCGGGAAATGTCGGACGCGGCGAAGGCGTAACCCGGCAGAACGCGGCGGATGGCGGCGATGGCCTGGTAGTCCACCGCCCAATCCACCGGGTAGGGAACCTTGAGCGCGCCGTTGGGATCCGCCCATACGCGCATGGCGATCCCGTTATCCACCGGGGCGGCCTGCTGATGGGGAGCTTCCACAACCTGGCGGTACACCACCGTGCGCCGGGAGCCGTGGCGCCGGTCGTCGAGGAGTTTCGACAGCTCGGCGGGATCCTTGGCTTCCAGTTCCGGCGGGCGAATGCCGCGCGCCTGCAAGGCCTGAATGTCCAGGATCTCCAGATAGCCGCCCCCTTGTTTTGCGTCCTGGAAGGTCTTCGCCGCCGATTTCACGGCCTGATCGAAAGTCATGGGGGCGCCCAGGTTGCCGCCCGCGAAGGCGCCGCCCACTCCGGTAGTCTCGACCGGCAGTGTCGACCCGTCGCCGGCCTTCAGGATGACGAACGCGTGGCCGGGGATCAGGATCAGGTACGGATGGGCGCCCGCGGCTTGCGCAATGGAACACCACAGCAACGCCAGTTCGACACAAAGTCCGGTGTTCCCGTAGATCACGTCGCGGGGCATGCGAATGCTCTGCATCTGGCTGGCGACGTCGCCCACATTGTCCGGAACTCCTTTGGTGCCCGAGTACGTCATGCCCAGCGAGACCATGTAATCGTAAACGCTCTTGGCCATGGCGACCATGTCCGCGCCTTTGTCCATGGTGTTGATGCCGCCGTAGGCTTCGCTGACCTTGGCGTAGAAGGTCTTGACCACCTGGTCTTCGTCGGTGACGAACGACGCCAGCAGAGGATCGTTGTCGAAGACGTCGTACATGGTGAGAATTTCGTTGGCGGGAAGGTTGGTGTAGGAGAACTCGCTCAAGCCGCGGAACTCGAAATCGCGCTTCTCCAGGTGCGGCTCGGAGGCCCCGGCGTACTCGATCTTGACTTCCAGCGTGGCGGGAGTCCGCGTGCGGATATTGGTGACCTTGGAGGGAAACTTCGGGTAGTACACGAAGACCACGGTTTCCCCGGGAAGGATCTCCGCCGCCTCGTCGGGCGTGGTCCAGGAGATGTAATCGGGGATCTGGTAGGAGATCTTCACATTCTTCAAGGAGCCTTTGCCGGTGTTCTGCAGGACCGACTTGGCGAACCAGTACTTGCCCTGGGCAGCGTCTGGATTGCCGTAGGTCTTGTAGGCCACGGTCATCACCGTGGGCTGCCAGTACACCTTGACGGCAAGGTTCCCGGCGGCGCGGCCGAAGACCGCCCAGGCGACCAGCAACAGGAGGCCGAGCCCGGCCAGCACCGCACCGGCGATAAGCACCGCCTTGCGCGGCGAGCCGGCCGGAGCGCCAGCCGGACGCCGCGCCACGGAAACCGCTGCCGGCGGTCTCTGGATGGGACCGGGCGGGACGGGCACCGCCACCGTAGCCGGCGCCGGCTGCTTGGCCGGAATGTCGGACGGAACCGAGACTTCCACGGTGTCGAGCCGGGGAAAGACGTCCACTTCGAATTCGGGACCGCCCGCGCCCAACTGGACACGATCGCCGGGAGAGAGTCGCACCTCTCCCTGGATGCGGTGGTGGTTGACGAACGTGCCGTTGCGGCTCCCCAGATCGGTGAGGGCCACGGCCAGCGGATCGCGGCTGGTCACCGCCAGTTTGGCGTGGCGGCGGCTGACCATTTCGTCCTTGCCGGGATCGAAATGGACGGTGCAGCCTTCTTCCCGGCCGAAAATCACTTCAACGAGGGATTCGACCGGAAACTCTTGAATTTTGGCGTCTGCCCCAAGGTGGCGGATGATGATGCGCTGTTCCATCTCTGTTAGTCTCCAAAAACGCGCTCAACCCGAATCGATATGCGGGTATCATATTACCATAGCGGCAATGCACGGAAAACCGCTTCCTGGCAAGAGTTCCGTCGCGAGGCGATCGAGGAACGATGCGCGCCGGAATCCAGGTGCGCCGACGGTGGAATGAGCGGAGACCCGATGACCGGACAAATGATCGGCAATTATCGCGTGGTCGCCAAGTTGGGAGAAGGCGGCATGGGGAAGGTCTACCGCGCCGTCGACACCATGCTGGAACGCGAGGCGGCGCTGAAATCCCTCAAGCCGGAAATCGCCGCGCAGCCCGGCATCGTGGAGCGCTTCCGCAGTGAAGCGGTTCTCCTGGCGAAACTCAACCACCCGGCCGTCGCTCTGCTCTACACTTTCTTCAAAGACGGCGACCAGTACTTCATGGCCATGGAGTACGTCGCCGGCGACACCCTGGAGGCCCTGATCCACAAGAACGGAGCCATTCCCTACCCCCGCGCGCTGGCCTACACCACGCAGATTCTGCAAGGCATTGGCCACGCGCACAGCATGGGGATCCTGCACCGCGACCTGAAGCCGGCCAACATCATGCTGACGCCGGCGGAGAAGGTCAAGATCATGGATTTCGGCATCGCCCGCGTGCTCGGCTCGGCCGGCATGACGCGCGACGGCCGGGTGATCGGCACTCTGGAATACCTGGCTCCGGAACGCATCCGCGGCAAGCAGGACGATCCGCGGTCGGACCTGTACTCGGTGGGCGTGGTGCTCTACCAGATGCTGACCGGGCGCCTGCCGTTCGAAGCCGACAGCGACTACGACCTGCTGACGGCGCAGATCCAGCAGCAGCCTCCCCGGCCTCGCGATATCGGCGTCGGGCTTCCGCCCGAGGTGGAAAACCTCTTGATGACGGCGCTCGAAAAGGATCCCGACCGGCGCTACGCCGACGCTGCCGCGTTTGAGGCGGCGATTGCGGCGTTTCTGGAGTCCACCCGGAGCCCCAAGGCCGGGAGCAAAGCCGGCGGCATGGAAACGCGGAGCGTCGCCCCGATCCCGGGGACTCCGGCGGCGGCCGGACCGGACTCGCAGGGAGCCCGGCTGACTGCCGGCCCGGCGGCGGAGACCCGGTTGACCGCAGCGCCCGAAGTCCACGCCGACGCGGCGGCTTCCCGCCCGACCGTTGTGGTACCGGCTCCAGCGGGGGAGACCCGTTTGACCGCGGCGCCCGAAGCCCACGCGGACGCGGCGGCTTCCCGCCCGACCGTTGTGGTACCGGCTCTAGCGGCTGAGACCCGTTTGACCGCAGGGCCCGAAGCCCACGCGGACGCGGCGGCTTCCCGCCCGACCGTTGCGACACCATCTCCAGCGGCGCCGACGGTGGTCGCTCCCGTGCCGGCGCGAGGACCGGACACGCCAGTCTCACCCGTGACCGTCGGACGAATGGCCAAGTTGCGGCCGCTGCTCTCCGACAAGCGGGCCGCCGCCGTGGTGGGCGCATTGGGTCTCGTATTATTGGTGGGAATCGGCTGGGTCGTGTACCGGCATATGGCGAGCTTTCATGCGCAGCAGACGAAGCTGGCGGCGACTCCTCCGGCTCCCGCGCACGTGCTTCCCGCCCAGCCCGTGCAACCCATCGTGGACACCGGCGCCGGCACCGGTACCGGCGGGAACGCCGCACCCTCCCCCACGGTTCAAGACGGTGGCAGTCCGTCGCCGATTGGGCCCGGCCCCAAGCCGGCGCCCGCTCCGGACCAGAAGTCCCAGCAGGATAGCGGGAAGCCCAAGCAGCCGCCGGCTCCTCCACCCACCGAGACCCCACTCCCGGCGGTCACGCCGGAAGTGCGCCGCGCCGCCCTCGCGGCCCTGGACCAGACCGACGGGCCCGCGGCCGGCGATCCCGGCAGCCGCCCGATTCAACTGACGGGCCTGCTGGCGGCGTTGAAGGCCGGCGGTCCGTCGATGGCCGCGGATATCGAAGAAGCGGTGGCGCGCCGGGGCGTCAGTTTCCAACTGACGGCGGCATTGTCGGATGCGCTGCGAACGGCCGGCGCGCCCGATCCGCTCGTCACGTTGGTCGAGATGAGTTACCGCGAGAAAGCGGATACCGCGGCGGCGAACGGCGCCAATGCGCCGGCTCCCAAGGTGGTCAAACCGGCGCCGCGTATCGCCAAACTGGGCGATGTCAAGTCGCTCTTCGTGGACTGCGCGCAGGATGAGATGAGCAAGGCGGTCCGGGACGAGGTCAAGAAGCAACTGGGCGCAAAGATCAAGCTCATGGACGTTCAGACCGGCGCGGACGCGGTGATGAAGGTGACGCTGACCGGACCGAACGGCGGCGCCGTCACGCGCGCGCTGGGCCTGAAGGACCGGGCGCAGGTGAACGCCACGGTGGTGGACGCGGCGACCGGCGCCAGCCTGTGGCAGCAGGGCGCGGGCGACCGCAAGCCGATCATCGGCATCTTCCAGGGCGAATCGCTGAAGCGTCTGGCGGAGCGCATCGTCAAGGACCTGAAAGACGCCATCTCCAAGAAATAAGGGCTCGTCCTGAAATAGCCGCGCCAACTCTAACTTCAGTTAGCTAACCTTGGATAACATCACTCTATCCACCATTCTTGTTCCCGTACCTGGTTATCGGGAGTAAAGTTACTAGCGGCCTTTCAACTTGTACAATAAAACCATGGAACTCATAGTAGTTCCAGACAGCCGTCCGTGCGCCGTTGTAGGAAAGCGATGAAGCCCGCAATCGACCGCATCGTGTTCGCGACCGACCGGCCCCTGTTGGTGGTCGGCTTTCGGGAAGTACTGCGCCGCGCCGGGCTGGAAGCGGAGCCATGGGTTCTGGAACCCGCCTTCCTGGTGGACTCCCTCCCGCCGCGGGAATCCTGGCTGGTCATGCTCGATGGCGAGAGCCTGCTGCCATGGGAAGCGCTGGACGAGGCCCGGCGCCGCTCGCCGAAGTCGCGCTTCGTGATCTGCTGCGGCGTCATCGCACCGGAACTGCTGCTGGCCGCCATGGAACACGAAGTGGACGGCATCGTTTCCACCCGCATTCCGGTGCCCGAAGCCACCGAAGCGCTGGCACGGATCTGCAACGGGGAACGGCAATACCGCTTTCAGGACAGGCTCGAGTCGCGGCCCCCGTGCGCGCCGTCTCTGTCGCCCCGCGAGCGCGTAGTGCTCGCCATGGTGGCCGATGGCCTCCGCAACCGCCAGATCGCCGCGTCGCTAGGGACTTCCGAGAATAGCGTCAAAGTGCACATCCACCGGCTGCTGCGGAAGACCGGGACTAAACGCCGCCAGGAACTGGCCCTGCTGGCCGCGCCCATTTTGGCGCGGGCCAATGCGGAACCCGAGCTTTCGGCCTTCGACGACAAGTGGATGTTCGGCGGAAATCCAGCCTGACAGCGGCGGGTTATCGTCGGTTAGCACGGTTTTGCTAATTCCGCTTGCTGCGGTACTCTCGCGGACCAGTACGCCGGTAGTAAGTCCAGTCCTTGTGAGCATTTCGGACGCGGCGCATAGTACAAGGTGAAGGTTGGAACCGGGATCATGGACTTTCTAATGCGTCCGGAAATCTTAATCGCCTTGATGTTGGTGGCCGTCCTGGCCCGCGTGCGGACATCCGCGGGATGGCTGGTTTCCGAGGACTCGGCTAGCGCCGCGGCCTTGGAGCGGCGCGCCCGGCGATCCGGATGCGCCCGTCCCATACGCTCCCCCCGGGCGCCCAGCTACCGGTAGAACCCGGCACCCCCCGAGCCGCCCCACCAGCGCTACCGCATCCACTTCAGATAATCCGGGAGACTGTGAAACTGGTCGACGTGGTCGGGCGCGGAGTTTCCGGCGTAGCCCACCAGGTGGAACTTTCCGGCGCGGACGTCGCTCAATTGCTGGGTCTTCATGGGCCCCCATCGCAACACCGCAATCCGCCGCAGGCCGAGTTGGGCGAGCAGCCAGTCGGCGGTTTCGGTGGTGCTGGCGAAGGTGCCGGGAAAGATTTCCGAATGTACGATCAGCAGCGTCTTGCGGCCGGCCACGGCGTCGCGTGCGAATTTCAGAAACGTGTCCAGATGGTCGCGCTCTAGCTGCGATTCCAGCGGCCCCGGCTTGCCGCCCACGTAACCCGTGTGCATGCCGTCGATCAACAGGACCTTATCCACCCGGCCGTAATACTCGGGCACGTTCAGGATCTCGCGGATGGCGCCGTGGCCGGCGCTCCACGCGGTCAGCCAGATGGGTCCGAAGGCGACCCCGGCCTTCTGTTCGGCCTCTTTCAACATGGCGCCGAACAGCGCCGGGTCGGAGAATTGCATGGCGTAACTGGTGGAGCCCGAACCGCCTTCGACGGAGATGACGGCGCGGCGGCCTTCGCGCGCGGCGGCCACCTCGGGAAGCCAGCGCGCTCCGTGAAAGTGGACGAACAGCGGCAAATGTTCCTTGCCGGCGAGCCTGGCGGGGATGAACAGCGTGCCGGTGGAAAGCGTCTCGCGGCGGCCCGGCGGACTGGCCTGCTGCAGCCGCGGATGGGCGCGCGTGTGCTCCACCATGGGAGACGGATTCTGCCCCTGCGCGAAGATCGCTCCGGCCGCGGCAATCGCCAGCGCCAGGCCCCGCCTTACAAATTGCATTTAAGTCCTTCCCAGCGGACGCTCCATCCCTTCTCGGGAAAGCCGGGCGCGTGCCTGGCGGGCCCACCTTGCCAGCCCGCGGCCATCATGGCGACGGCCGACAGCAGCGCTCCGTTGCCGGGCAAATACACCGGCAGGTTGGCGCGCTGCCAGTTGTGTCCGTTGCTCAGCCAGGTGTTCTTGGGCGACTCGATGAACAGCGCGTCCACCGCCAGGGCCGGCTCGTCGAGGCGGGCCGCGGTCATGGCCACCGAGGGGAAATCCCAGCCCCAGGTGTCGTTCCACTGCCAGCAGTCCAGCACCTTTCGCAGCGTGCGGCGCATGGTCTCGCGATCCATGCCTTCTCCTCTCAGCACGCCGTACGCGTACAGCATGGACGGGTGATCGCGATTGCGCTCGGTGAAGGTCTGCGGACAATTCTCGTGCGCCAGGTAGACCCCGTCGCGGGCGGTGGGCGTCGAAAGCCGTTGGCGCACGTCGTCCCATTTGGCCACCGGCTGGAGTCCCAGGCGCTGCCGCCATGTCTGGGCGATGCCCAGCGCCTGTTTCCAGTAGGCCAGCTCGAAAGTGGGGTTCCAGGTCTCGCGCGCCGGGTGGTTCTCCTGCGCCGGGATCACCGGCGGACCGAGCACGTAGCGGCCGTTCCGCTCCACCGCGTAGCTCGCCATGAACTCCGCGGTCTGCATGACGATCTCCTGGTACCGCTCCAGCGTGGCGCGCCCGGGATGCGCATTGTAGCTCGCCTCGGCGTACAGGATGGGATGGGGCTGCTGCCAGATCAGCAACTCGCCGACCGGCGACGGGCTGTCCCGGCCGCTGGGGGAAGTCATCTTGGGCCAGCGCGCGCCGGTGTATCCTTGGTGTTGCGCCTTGTCGCGCGCCACCGGCAGGATCTGCGAATACCACGGCAGGCTGCGCTCCAGCAGTTGCGTCCGGCCCCACATGGGGAAATGCGCGGCGTGCCACCAGTGCATCTCCAGGTGGAATTTGCCGAACCAGCTATTGCAGGTTAGACCGGTTTCTTGCGGCGGCACCGAGCCGGCGCACTGGATGGCGGTGAGATACTGCGAGAGCACGATGCGCCGTTCCAGTTCCTGCGCGCGCGGGTCGGCGCTGCCCGAGAGGTCGATCGAGCCGTCGTGCGACCAGAAACGGTTCCAGTGCTGCGCGGCGGCGGCGAAGACCACGGGCGCCTCGGGCGGCGCGAGCTTGTCGCGGCGCGGCGCGAAGCGGCACGTGAAGCTCAGCGCGGGCGCATTGCCGGCATGAATCGTGACCCGGTGTTTGCCATCGAACGCGATATCGGCCGGCGCGCGGGCGGCGATGTCCACCGTGTAGCGGTCGGCGTCCAGTTGGCGGTCCAGATTCAGGGCCAACGGGCCGGGCCGCTCCGCCACAGTGGTGTGGTGGCGCTCCGGGGATTTCCAATCCGACGCGTTCATGCCGCTCGAGCCGTACGGAAACTCGATGGCCACGCTCAACTGCCGGTCCGCGAGCAGAGGCGACTCGACCGATACCGCCAGCGCGTCCATCTCCGGGTGGCAGCAGGTGCGGACGGTCACCGGGTTGCCGCGGAATTGGAACCGGCTTTCCAGGGTGCCCGTCCACAGGTCGAGTTTCTGCTCCACGGGAGCGAACTCGTCGGGCCGCGGCCGTTCGCCGTCCAGCGTCAGGCCGATGCGCGCCAGGTTCAATCGATGGGGATTCTCGCGCAGCCAGTTGAACAGCCGCTCCTGCCCGCGCGAGCTGGTTTTGTAGCCCACCTGGCGGCCATAGGTATCGAACATCTGCAGGCGGAATTGTTCCGGGCTGAGGCCATCGGGAATGGGTTGCGAATGCCAGCCCCACTGCGATTGCGTACACAGCGGCACCGTCTTTTCGTAAAGATCGGAGAACGTTTGCAGGCCGGTGAAATCGGCGGTAAAGGCGAATTCGCCGTTCCCCACCGAAAGCGGCGAGTCGATGCCGGGCGCCGTCAGGCGGGGCGAATTACGGCCGGCGATGGCGGCGCGATCCAGTGCCGGGGCGGAAGCGGTCCGCCAGGCACGAACGCTTCCGGCGGCCGAAGTCAGAAGGAGAAGTTCACGGCGGGTCAATCTGGGCACGGCAAAATCACGATAACACGCTACCGCATGTCCCACGCGCGGCTCCGCGGCATGACTTCCGAAACGTGCCGTGTTGTACCATAAGAAATTAGTTCATGAAGGACCTATTAAAAGCGCTTCAGCCCGGTGACCAGGACTGGCGGCTGGCGCAGGCGATCGACCCCACCCGGCTTCCGGCCCACATCGCCATCATCATGGACGGCAACGGACGATGGGCCAACCGCCGGCGGTTGCCGCGCGTCGCGGGCCATAAGGCCGGCATCGGCCCGGTGCGGTCCACGGTGGAAACCTGCGCGCGGCTGGGCGTCAAAGTTCTCACGCTTTACGCCTTCTCCGTCGAGAACTGGAAGCGGCCCCGGCACGAAGTCCAGACCCTTTGGCGTCTGCTCCGCTATTACCTGAAGCAGGAGCTGCCGGAACTTCAGAAGAACGATATTCGCCTGCAGGCCATCGGACGCCTCGACGCGCTTCCGACGCAGGTGCGCCGTGAACTGGAGGCGGCCGTGGACGCCACCGCGCAGAATCGCGGCCTGCTGGTCAACCTGGCGATCAACTACGGCGGCCGGGCCGAAATCGTCGACGCCGTAAACGCCATTCTCGATATGGCCCGGCTGGATGGCAGCATCGCCACCCTCAAGCTCGACGAGGACCTGATCGCCACCAATCTCTATACCGCCGCCTGTCCCGATCCCGATTTGCTCATCCGGACGTCCGGGGAGATGCGCATCAGCAATTTCCTGCTGTGGCAGATCGCCTACGCCGAACTCTACGTCACCGAGACGCTGTGGCCCGATTTCACGCGCACCGACCTGCTGCAGGCCCTCCTGGAGTATCAAAAACGCGACCGCCGCTATGGCGGGCTGAGCGTGGCTCCGCTCGAGCCGCGCCCCGTCGACGCCGCCTCCGAGACAGGCGACGAGCGTCTCATCGAAGCGCTCCGCTCGTCATGAGAAGATTGCTCACCGCGGCGGCGCTGATTCCCGTCATCGTGTACGTGGTGATTTTTTCCAACCCCTGGGTCTTCCTGGGAGTGGTGGCCACGGTCGCCTTCCTGTGCTACCGCGAATACAACGACATTGCCGCCGGCTATGGATTCGGCGCGCCCGGCCCCTCGGGCTATGCCATCGGATTGGCGGTGCTGTTGTGGACCGCTCATCCCTGGCCCTGGCTGCTGATCGCGCTGGCGGCCCTGGTGGGATTGGCCCTGGCGATGCAGGCCACGGACCTGGCGCATGCCCTGCCCCGCGCGGCCCTGCTGCTCATGGGCGTGGTCTACATTTTCGGCTGCTGGAAATGCGCGCTTCCGCTGCGCGCCCTCAATCCCCACTGGCTGATGTATGCGCTGATCCTCAATTGGGCGGGCGATGCCGGCGCCTATTACGTCGGTGTGCATTTCGGCCGCCACAAGATGGCCCCGCGGGTGAGCCCCAAGAAGTCGTGGGAAGGCGCCGCCGCCTCGGTGGCCACCTCGATTCTGGTCGCGGTCCCCTACCTGGTGCATTTCGTGCCCGGGGTCCCGATTGTCGCGGCCATCCTGCTGACCGCCGCGGCCAACGCCGCCGGCCAGATCGGGGACCTCGCCGAATCGGCCATGAAGCGCGGCGCCGGCGTAAAAGACAGCGGCGCTCTGCTCCCCGGCCACGGCGGCTTTCTGGACCGCGTCGACAGCACTCTGTTCGCGCTGCCGGTGATTTATGTCTGGATACAGTTGTCAGTTCACAGTTAACAGCTAACAGTTTTTCCGTGCGTCGTGGAGGCTCCATCAGACACTGCGCGGCGAAGCACAGCAGAGCATCCGCCAGCGCAAGGAGCTCTTAACTGTGAACTGTTAACTGTCTACTGTAAACTTTCTTCGCACCATCGCCATGGCCTCCCCGGCAGTGTGAATCGTGCCATCCAGTTGGGCGTCCTCCACGGCGGTCAGCATCCTGGAAAACTGTGGGCCGGGTTTGTAGCCGGCGGCGATCAGGTCGGCCCCGGTCAGTAGCGGCGGCGGTTTGAGGCGCTCCTCGGGATACTCGGCCAGCTTCTTGCGGATCAGCTCGTAGTTCTCCAAATGGCGGTCGCCGGCCATGCAGTCGAGGCGATGCAGTTCCAGGTGCTCCGCGAAATCGGGCATGCGGAGGAAGCGTTTGAGCGCGCTTCCCTGCATGCGGCCCGCCTGCGGGAAGCGCGTGTGGTTGGCCACCAGCGCTTCCACGGGCCCCATCACTTCGCGTGAGAATCGCAGGCGGGAGAGAATGGCGTGGGCGATCTCCACCCCGCGCTCTTCGTGGCCGTCGAAGCGGATTCGATCGGCCACGCGGAACGTGGGCGGCTTGCCCACGTCGTGCAGCAGCGCGCCCAGCGCCAGCGTCAACGTGGGATGGTGGAGTTGTTCCAGCAGCAGCAGCGTGTGGGTCCACACATCGCCCTCGGGGTGAAACTCGGGCGGCTGCTCCACGCCCTTCATGGCGGCCACTTCCGGCAGGATGTCCGCCAGCAGACCAGTCTGGTCCAGCAGTTCAAAACCGCGGCGGGCGCCGCCTTCCGTGAGGATTCGCGACAGCTCGTCGCGCACCCGTTCCGCCGCCACCTTATGAATCAGCCCATGGCGCCGCTGGATGCCCGCGAAAGTCGCGGCTTCGATCTCGAAGCTCAGCCGCGCGGCGAAGCGCACCCCGCGCAGCAGGCGCAAATGATCTTCGGCGAAGCGCGTATCCGGATCGCCGATGGTCCGCACCACGCGGCGCTCCAGGTCGGCGCGGCCGTCCACGTAGTCCAGCACGCGCCCGGTCTCCGGGTCCATCAGCAGACCGTTGATGGTGAAATCGCGCCGCAGCACGTCGCTTTTCGGGTCGCGCTCGAAACGCACCGCGTCGGGATGCCGCCCGTCGGAATAGTCGGAATCGCCGCGGATGGTGGCCACCTCCACCTGCGAAAAGAAATCGCGCACCAGCACCACGCCGAACTGGGCGCCCACCCGGCCGGAGCTGGGGAACAGGTCCATGAGGCGGTCCGGCCGCGCATCGGTCGAGACGTCGAAATCCCTCGGCGTCAGCCCCAACAGCAAATCGCGCACGCAGCCGCCTACCAGGAACGCCTGGTGGCCCGCGGCGCGAAGCTTGGCGATCACCGCGCGGGCCAGCGCTTCGGATTGCATATCGACTGGCTACGGTCTCCTTTTTCCTATGCTAATATGACTTCGCCAAAACCGCCCGGAAAGGCCACACCGTGCCACCTTTGGGCCTGTCGGGAAGGGCCCGGTTCCCCCGCCGGCAGCCGCTCCCTCGGAAGGCGCGCTGCTGTGGATGCAGCCAGGACTGGCGGCCACCCGGCCGTCATCTCACTACGAGGCGACGACAGACCCGGCGTCCGGGTCCCCACGGCGGGCCTTCGGGTCGCCGGAGCCGGACGCGATTGGAACAAACGCGTGGCTGCCGGCTTCATCCGCCGGGAATGACACCGTGAACACCGAGCCGTGTCCCAGATCGCTCTGGACGCCCACCGATCCGCCCATCTGCTCCACCGCGTGTTTGACGATCGCCAGGCCCAGGCCGGTGCCGCCGGTCGAGCGCGAGCGGGCTTTGTCCACGCGGTAGAAGCGCTCGAAGATGCGCGGCAGGTCGCGCGATGGAATCCCGATTCCCGTATCCTGGACGCGCACCACCGCCCGCTCCGCGTCGCGGGCGATTTCCACCCGCACCTCGCCATCGGGGCGATTGAATTTGATGGCGTTCTCCAGAAGATTGACGAACACCTGTTCCAGGCGGACGTCGTGCCCCACCACGCTCAGGTCGTCCATCCTGCCCAAGACCACGCTGACCCCGCGCGACCGCGCCGCGGGCTCCACGGTGCGCAACGCCGATTCGATGCTCCCCCGCAGCGAGACCGGCTCCGCGGCGGGCGGTTTGCCGCTTTCCAGGCTGGATAGAACCAACAGGTCGGTGGCGATGCTGTTCAATTGCCGCGCCTTGGCCAGAATGATCTCGACGAATTTCCGCCCGTTCACGGAATCTTCCAGAGCGCCTTCCAGCAGGGTTTCGGAGTACCCGCTGATGGCCGTCAAAGGTGTGCGCAGCTCGTGCGACACGTTGGCGACAAAATCTTTACGGATTCGCTCCAATCGCTCCAGTTCGGTGATGTCGTACAACATGGCGATGGCGCCGCGCTGCGGATCGCCGGCCAGCGGCGCCACCTGAACGTCGAACGACCGGGCTCCCGCGGCGGACAGCATCAATCTTTTCTGCAGGGGCTCGGCGGCGGATACCACCGATGTGAACATTCCCAGCAGCGCGTGATCGCGGACCACTTGCACCAGCGGCGTTCCCGGAGCCACCGGCAACGGCACCCCCATCAGTTCGCCGAAGGCCCGATTGACGAAGGTGATGCGCAGCAGGGAGTCCACCGCCACCACGCCTTCCACCATGCTGCCCAGGATGGACTCCAGGCGGGAGCTTTCCCGCCGCAGAGTTTCCACCACCACGCGGACCTGCCGGGAAGCCAGTTCCAAAGAGGCGGCCAACGCGTCCATCTCATCGCCGCCGGCGTCCCCGGGACCTTCGCGGCCGACATGCAACAGGCTGTCCACGCGCGCCCGCATTTCCCGCGCCTGCCCGGAAATGGAGTGCAAAAGGAGGCCGGCCGCCGTCCCGCCCGCGACGCCCGCGGCCGTGGCCGCCAGCAGCGCTCTGGCGGAATCGGAGCCCGGCAGAAGCAGCTTGATGGCCACCAGGGAAATCCCCGTGAGAACCGCGCCGATTGAGAGACTTCGCCCGAGTCCGTGGATTCGCAGCATCATTCCGCTTGTCAGTCCCAGGCTAAAACACGAAGGTTACAGGCAGTTTACAGTTTACAGTTCACAGTAAACCCCTTCGGACGCCAGCGCGTTGCGCCCGACCTGTCGACGGACCCGTTGACTGTTAACTGTCAACTGTTAACTGTCAACTGTGCGGCATATCGCGCCAAGTCCGCCGCGGAGACCGTGACCAGGTCCTTTTCGATGTCTTCGCCGGTCTCCACCAGGCGCATCAAGTGCTGAGCCGCCAGGCGGCTGCACCAGGGATCGTCCATCGGCCGGCCGGCCTCGCGGCTCACCCGCTGGAGATCGGCATGCGGAAGGGCGATGGTCTTTTCGGTCCGCGCGCCGTTTTCGTCCACCAGAATGAACTTCACGTCTACGGTGTCGGCGTGGCGCAGCGAGATGGCCGTCTGCATCCACTTGAACAGAACCTGGAACTTCCGGCCGAAGGGATCGGGACCGGCCTCGAACTGACGAAAGTTCAGCATCTACGGCTATTCTACAATGGTGGAACAGACCCTATGCTGGTAGCCCAACTGATTGCCCCGCGGGAATTCCGCATCGCCGAACAGACCCTCGACCCTCCCGCGCCCGGCGAGGTGCAGGTGCGGGTTCATTCCGTGGGCATCTGCGGAAGCGATCTGCACGCCTACACCGAAGGCGGCATCGGCGACATGCCGTGCCAGTATCCCATGGTGCTGGGCCACGAACCTTCCGGAACGGTGGCCGCCATCGGCGACGGCGTCGCCGGGTGGTCGCCGGGAGACCGCGTGGCGCTGGAGCCGGCGCTGTACTGCTACCACTGCGAATTCTGCCGGTCGGGGCGCCACAACGTGTGCGCCAACATCCGTTTCTACAGCAATCCGGGCGTGCCGGGATTCTTCCGTGAACGGATGAACCTTCCCGCCACCAACCTGTTGGCCGTACCGCGCGGTCTCGCGCTGGAACTGGCCACGCTGATCGAGCCTCTGGCCATCGCGCTGCACTCTCTGAGAATCGGCGCGGTCCAGCCCGGGGAAACCGCCGCGGTCTTCGGCGCGGGGCCCATTGGACTGCTCACCATCGCCAGCCTCAAAGTTGCCGGAGCGAGCCGGATCTGGGCAACCGAGCCGGTGGCTGCCCGCCGCGAGCTGGCCCGCCACATGGGGGCCGACGAAGTCCTCGATCCGGGCGACGCCGACGTGGTCCGCGAGATCATGACCTCGACCGGCGGACGCGGCGTGGATTGCGCCATCGATTGCGCGGCCAAGGAGCACACCACCAACCTGGCCATCCGCGCGGTGCGCAACGCCGGACGAGTGCTGCTCACCGGCATCCATGCGGGAGTGCTGGTGCCCATCGAAGTTTCGCCCATGCGCCGCAAGGAGCTGTCGATTCTCAATGTGCGCCGCTCGAACCACGAATCGCACGACGCGCGCGACCTGTTGGTGGAACGCACCGCATGGTTCGCTCCGCTGGTGACCCACACCCGCCCGCTCGAAGGAATCGCCGAGGCTTTCCGCTTGACCGGGAACTACGAAGACGGCGTGGGGAAGATGGTGATATCGACAGGTTCGGGGCGAAGTTGAGGCATGCTGACCGCCGAGCAATACCTGGAGATCGAACGCGCGGCGGAATCGAAGAGTGAGTTCTTCGAAGGCGAGATGTTCGCCATGGCCGGCGCCGCGGCGCCGCACAACCGGTTGGTCTGGAACCTGATCGGGGAACTGGTTCCCCAGCTTCGCTCCGGCCCGTGTCGGGGCTACCCCAGCGACATGCGGGTCCGGGTGTCCCCGACGGGCTTGTATACATATCCGGACGTGGTGGTGGTATGCGGAGAGCCGAAGTTTCTCGACGATCGCCAGGACACCCTTCTCAACCCCAGCTTGATCGTGGAGGTGCTCTCGCCATTCACCGGGGCTTACGACCGCGGCCGCAAATTCGAGCAGTACCAGTCCATCCCCTCGCTCCGCGAGTATCTGCTGGTCGCCTCCGACCGCATCCACCTGGACCTGTACACGCGGCAGACCACCGGCCAGTGGCTCCTCACTTCCGCCAGCGGCCCGGAAGGCGCGATCAATCTTGCGTCGGTGGGATGCCGCCTGATCACTGCCGCCCTCTATCAAGACGCGATCACCGGCTAGGACCAGCCGGAGCCGGTTCGCCTTTTACGTCCGGGCCGAGTTCCACCGAGATGCGGATCAGGCTGTCGGCAACCATGCGTCCGAATAGTTGCGCTCCCTTTTCGTTCAGGTGCGTGCGATCCGGCCCTTGGGGAGTTGCGATCTCGGCTTTGGCATCCGGGTGGGTGGGGGCGTCGAACGCGTCGGCCGCCTCTTGCGTCATGCCGATCAGTAGCCGGGTGCTCATGGAATAGAGATCGACCAGCGGGACGTTCTCCTCATGGGCCACACGGCGGGCGGCGGCGGCGTAGGGAACCAGATCCATCACCAGCTTGCCCTCCTTGTAGTTGCGCCGCGACAGCGAGGTGACGATGACGGCGCGGGCTCCCTGCGCCCTGGCCTCCGCCACGTAGCGGCGCAGGTTCGTAGCGTAGGTGGTTTCCGGATCGGTCTCGCGCTCCGGCCCCTTGCCAGGCATGTCGTTGTGTCCAAACTGGATCAGGTAGTAATCGCCGCGCTCCGCCAGCGCCTCTTTCCAATGGCCCTCGTTGTAATAACTCTTGGAGCTGCGTCCGTTGCGAGCTTTGTTGACGCACGTCACATTGGGGGTGAGCGCCGCGCAGAAACCCGGACCCCAGCCGCCGCCCGTATTGACCGTCGAGTCGCCCACCAGCACAATCTTCACCGGGGCGCCGTTGAGGATCGCCATGCTCCTCTCGCCCTCGGGTGGCAGCGGCGCCGCTTGCGGCTTCACGTACTTCGCCAGTTCCGGGACGGCCGCGGCCATGCCTTCCGCCACCATGCGGCCAAAGACATAAGACCCGCGATAGTTGAGGTGCGTCTTGTCCGGAATGGTTTCGCCGCGCGCGTCCTTCTTGGTGATGCCGAGCCGGTTGCCCTCGGCCTCGCCGATCCGGTTCAGATAGGCGATGCTCAGACTCTGCAGATCCAGCAGGGGAACGTGCTCTTCGTCCGCCACTTTCTTCATGGCTTCGGTGTGCGCCAGCAAATCGGAGTGGATTTTGCCGTCGGGTCCGAAGTAGCGGCGCGTGAGCGGCGTCACCAGGATGGGCTGGATGCCGTGCTCGCGCGCCTCCCGGACATAGCGGTGCAGATTGGCCGGGTACTCGGTCCGCAAGTCGGTCTGCCGCGTCAGGTGCTCGGGGGATTCCATGTCGTTGTGGCCGAACTGAATCAGCATCCAGTCGGGATGCACTTCCAACGCCTTGGCCCATAAGCCATCGGCGCGATAGGTCTTGGTGCTGGCCCCGCCCTGGGCCCGGTTGACGCAGATCGCGTCGGGCGTCAGATTGGCGCAGAACCCCAGACCATATCCGGCATTGTCCGTCTGAGTGGAATCGCCCACCAGCTCGATGGTGATCTTCCTGGCGGCGGGAGAAATGGTTTGAGCGAGCGCCAGGCATCCGAGCAAAAGGCTCAGCACCAGGATGCGGCAGGAAGAGCGAAGCATGAGTTCCTCGCCTCGCAGTGTAACGCGCGGCGGGGCGGAGGCGCGACGGCCAGAAATCCAGTAGACCCCCGCCTCGACTCGACGCCGGCATCCATACCGCATTGCGGTATACTTCAGTGGTGGCAGTGTACCTGATCGACCATCCGGACGCGGGAGACGTGATACCGGGTGCTGGCGGGGCGCGGAAATTGCGATGGGCGGCGAAGGGCAGGGGAAAACGCGGCGGCGCACGGATCATTTACGTGTACGTGGTGGTCGCCGCGCGAGTATACGTGCTCCGCTGCTATGCGAAGAATGTCAGAACGGATCTGATCGCGGACGAGAAGAAGGAATTGCGGCAAATCGCGGCTCATATGAAAGGACTGCAATAGAATGCCTAGGAAAACGGCTGCGAAGAAGACGGGCTTCGGCGCGGACCTGATCGAGGGAATGAAGCTGGTTGTGGCGCACCAGCGCGGCAAGATAGAACTCGAGCAGGTCTGGCCGCGGCCGATCGATGTAAAGGCCATTCGCAAGCGTGTAAAGATGTCGCAGGCTGAATTTTCGCGGGCCTATGGCATCGGCAAACGCGCGTTGCAGGAGTGGGAACAGGGCGGCCGTCAGCCGGATTCGGCCGCCCGAGCGTACCTGACTGTCATCGCGAAAGAACCAGCCATGGTGCGCAGGGCGCTAGCGGGCCGGTGAGGCGCCGGAGTTTTTCGGGCGCCGGTCTTCCGTGCGCCGTCTTGGCAACTGTCCAAGACTCTATGGACTATCGAGAACGACTGCGCGCCGGGGACCGCATACGCACGGGCCGTTTAGCCCGCTTGCTTGAGGGCCGGCGCGTTTTCGATGGTGATGCGGGGGCGCGGGTTCGGAAGGGGAACGGGCAAGCCCTGTTCTTCCAGCAGGCTCACATGCTCCGCCATGCCCCACTTGGCCTGGTATAGACAGTCTTCGACGGAGTGGCCGATTCCGCTAAAGCCTTCGAGGTCGGGAGAGTAGAAGGAAAAGAAATCGGGTTCCTCGGTCGCCTCGATCACCAGCGAGTAGCGCAAGTCAATCATCGTTCCTCCCAGGCTTCACCCCGGCTGCTTTTAAAATGGCGTGGCACGTGCCAGTTGGCACTTCCTTGCCGCCATGGAAGTCGACGTGGATCACCTTATGGCACGCCGGCCGCTCGCCAGCCGGTGAGGCGCCGGAGCTCGGCGACAGCCAGGCGTTGAGGCCCACTCAGCCCCGAATGCCCTGTAGTGGCGGATGCCCGATCTCGCTGAGAATCGAATTCATCAGTTCGATAGCATGATTTCGTCGGTCGTCCATCCAGGCGCCAAGGGCGGGGTTCCCTCGAAAGCGTGGCCCAAGCTCCATTTCGAAATCGCTCCATCTTGGCCCGTGCATTTCGTAGAGCATTCGGTTGAAGCCGGCCGATTCGTGAAATCGCGTTCGGATCTCCTCGATTGTCGAGACGATCTCATCGACTTTTTCGCGCCAAGCTCCGCAAACGACGCTGACCTTGCCCTTAGCACGGGCAATTAGTGTTCCGTCTCGAAGGCGCCAGTATCCAGTGTTAATTGCGACTAGCGTGTCCTCCATGGCGCGATCAAATGCGGCGAAGCTCAACTCCTGATGGAAATGCGTGCGGAACGCGGGCCGGTCAAGGCATTGCGCGTAGAACAGAACGAGGTCGCGGTCGGCCTCCCAGATCGAAGTGCCGGGTTTCCACTTGCCCTCGTTCTCGACCCGCTTGATTGTCCGCTCGCGATGAAGCCGCAACTCGGCGGCGCTGTATGCGCGTGTCGTCTTGCCCGACGCGGAGCTGCCATGCACCTCGTCGTGACAGTTCGGGCAGAGCGGAATGGCGTTCTCGATGTCGTCGGTTCCGCCCTCCTCATTCGGGATGATGTGGTGCAACTGCACCTTATGCAGAAGACCGCGAACGCAGCACCGGCGACCGGTGCGGGCTAAGAGTTCTTCAGACTCGCTTTTCGGAAAGCCCATCGCCTCACATTGTAGTCCTTGACACGCGGCGCATGCTGCACAACCCGGCGCGGCTCCCTGGGCGCACATTAGCGGCGCCCGAAAGGTCAGGCGTCAAGGCCGACCGACAGGCCCACCTCTCGAGCCCAATCGCCAAGGATTGGCGGTTTCTTGGAAAAATAGACTGATTCTAAATCACTTAGCCTCAAGAAAACCGCCAATTCATTGGCGGTTTGACGGCGCCGGCTCCACATGCACCAGCACGCCCGCCACCCAGTCGAGCGTCGTCCGGATGCGCTCTTGTACGCGGTGCGCCAGCTCGTGCGATTGCCGCACGGTCATGTCGGGGTCCACTTCCAGGTGCAGGTCCACGTGATAGCGCATCCCGGTCTTGCGCGCGAAACATTTCTCCACGCCGCGCACGCCGGCTTCCGACAGGGCGGCGGCGCGGATCTGCTTCATCAGCTTGTCCTCCGGCATGGTGTCCATGAGCTGCATGGCGGTGTCGTAGGCCACCCGCATGCCGGTGAAGATCACGAACAGGCCGACCAGGGATCCGCCGTACCGGTCGGCGTTGAAGAAGCGGCCGGGGTTCAGCAAAGTCAGCCCCACGGCGACCAGCGCGGCGGTGGCCGAGAGCGTGTCCATGGCGTCGTTCCAGGCGTCGGCGGTCAGGGCCGCGCTCTTCAGCTTGCGCCCGTAATGGAACTTGGTCGAGGCCAGACCCGTCTTGGCCAGCAGCGAGGCCACCAGCGGCCACACCACGAACGCCGCCAGCGCCTGGCGCGGACGGCCCAGGCGCTCGATCGAGCCGAAACAAATGAGCGCGCCGCCGGCCGTCAGGATGAGGCCGATCAGCAGGCCCGTCAGGATTTCGATGCGCCCGTGGCCGTAAGGATGGTTCTCATCGGGCGGCCGCGCCGCCAGCGTCAGGCCGAGCAGCACGAAGCCGGAGGAAAACACGTCGCCCGCCGATTCCAGACCGTCGGCCGCCACGGCGGTGGAATGGCCCGCCAAACCGGCCGCCACCTTGACGATGGCCAGCGCGCCGCTGACCGCCATCCCCAGCGCCGCAACCCGTTGTCCTGTCGACATGCGCGGCGTCAGGCGCGAGCGGGGTCGCGGCCTTCCGTTCCGACGCCCAACTCGGCGAACGCCGCTCGGGCTTGATTTGCGTCGAATTTGCCGTCGCGAGCCAGCCGCGAAAGCGCCGCGGCCGCGATCGATTCGGCGTCGATTTCGAAATGTCTACGCAGATGCGCGCGGTTCTCGCTGCGGCCGAAACCGTCGGTTCCCAGCGTCTCCATGCGGCCCGAAAGCCACGGCGCCACCTGGTCGGCCACCACTTTCATATAGTCCGAGGCGGCGATGATCGGTCCCTCGGCGCCCCTTAGCGCGTCCACCAGGTATGGCGCGCGCTCCGGCTGGCCGGGGTGCAGGCGGTTCCAGCGCTCCACGTCCAGCGCTTCGCGCCGCAGCTCGTTGTAGCTGGTCACACTCCACACATCGGCCGGCACCTTGTACTTTTCGGCCAGAATTTGCTGGGCCTTGAGCGCCTCGTTGAGGATCGGGCCGCTGCCGAAAAGCTGCACCACGGCCTTGCCTTCGTCCGCCGCGCGGAATCGGTAAATGCCCCGCAGCACGCCTTCGGGGTCGAAATCCGCGGGCATGGGCGGCATGGGGTAATTCTCGTTGTAGAGCGTCAGGTAGTAGAAGCGGTCTTCGCCCAACTCGTACATGCGGCGAATGCCGTCCTGCACGATGATGGCGATTTCGAAGGCATACGCCGGATCGTAGGTGACGCAGGTGGGCACGGTGCTCGCATGCACGATGCTGTGCCCGTCCTGGTGCTGCAAGCCTTCGCCGGAGAGCGTGGTGCGCCCGGCCGTGCCGCCGCACAGGAAGCCCTTGCCGCGCGCGTCGCCGAACGCCCAGATGAGGTCGCCCACGCGCTGGAAACCGAACATGGAGTAATAGATGAAGAAGGGAATCATCTCCACTCCGTAATTCGTATAGGCCGTTCCGGCGGCCGCGAACGACGCCATGGAGCCGGCCTCGGTAATGCCCTCTTCCAGAATCTGGCCGTCCTTGGATTCCTTGTAGTACAGGAACATTTCGGCGTCGTGCGGTTTATAGAGCTGCCCTTGGCTGGCGTAGATGCCGAATTGCCGGAATAGCGACTCCATGCCGAACGTGCGGGCTTCGTCGGGAATGATGGGCACGATGTGCGGCCCAAGCTGCGGGTGCTTCATCAGCAGCGTCAGCACGCGCACGAACGCCATGGTGCTGGAGACTTCGCGGCCCGCCGAACCTTCCAGCGATTCCTTCAGATAGTCGAGCGGAGGCGCCTGAATGCGGCTGGGCGGCACCTTGCGGCTGGGCAGGTATCCGCCCAACTGGCGGCGCCGCTCGTGCAGGTAGGCCATTTCCGGGCTGTCCGACGGCGGCCGGTAGAACGAGGCGTCGCGCGCGGCTTCCTCTGGAATGGGAATATCGAAGCGCGAGCGGAAGTGCGCGATCTCCTGTTCGTTCAGCTTCTTCTGCTGGTGTGTGATGTTGCGGCCCTCCCCCGCCTCGCCCAGTCCGTAGCCCTTGATGGTGTGGGCCAGAACCAGGGTCGGCTGGCCGGTGGTTTCGACGGCCATTTTGTAAGCGTTGTAGACCTTGCCCGGATCGTGCCCGCCGCGCCGCAGGCGGAAAATCTCGTCGTCGGAGAGGTGCGCCACCAGCTCCAGAAGCTGCGGATACTTGCCGAAGAAATGCTGGCGGATGTAGGCGCCGTCCTTGGTGACGTAAGTCTGGAACTCGCCATCCACCACTTCGCTCATGCGGCGCTGCAGCAACCCCGTGGTATCGCGCGCCAGCAGGGCGTCCCAATCCGAACCCCAAATAAGCTTGATGACGTTCCAGCCGGCCCCGCGGAAGGCGGCTTCCAGCTCCTGGATCACCTTGCCGTTGCCGCGCACCGGACCGTCCAGCCGCTGCAAATTGCAATTGATGACGAAGATCAGATTGTCCAGCTTTTCGCGCGACGCCAGCGTGAGCGATCCCATGGATTCGGGCTCGTCCATTTCGCCGTCGCCCAGAAACGCCCAGACCTTGCGCGGGCTCCGTGCAATCACGCCGCGGTTTTCCAGGTAGCGCATGAAGCGCGCCTGGTAGATGGCATTGAGCGGCCCGATGCCCATGGAGACCGTGGGGAAGTTCCAGAAGTCGGGCATCAGCCAGGGGTGCGGGTAGGAGGACAGTCCGGGCTGTTCGCGCAGCTCGTGGCGGAAGTTCTTCAGGTGCTGTTCGCTCAGGCGCCCTTCCAGGAATGCGCGCCCGTAGACGCCCGGCGAGGCGTGTCCCTGAAAATAGATCAGGTCGCCCGGCAAATCGCCATAGCTGCCGTGGAAAAAGTGGTTGAATCCGACTTCCAGCAGGGTGGCCAGCGAGGCATAAGTGGAGATGTGGCCGCCGATGCCGGCGTCATATTTGTTCTGCCGCACCACCATAGCCATGGCGTTCCACCGGATCAAGCTTTTGATGCGGCGCTCCATGGCGCGATCGCCCGGATACGGCGCTTCATCTTCCGGCCGGATGGTGTTGATATAGGGTGTGTTCAGGTGGATGGGCAGCTCGGCGCCGTTGGCCCGCGCCTTTTCCGTCAGTTGCTCCAGCAGGTACGCCGCGCGATCCGGCCCCTCTTCTTCGAGAACCTGGTCCAGCGCTTCCGTCCACTCCGCCGTTTCCTGTGGGTTGAGGTCCACAAACCGCTCGCTCAGTTTCTGGTGCATGTATATTTCAATTGTACATTGGCCGGCTTGGTGGCTTTGTGGGGCAGGTTTTCAGCCCCATGCCCGGCCCAGGTGGCACCCCGCAATCGGCCAGGCGGGCGCAGTTGGCCCGCGCGGGTGACCAACCGGCCCCACAAGTCCGGAGAATCCGGCGTGGTTCGGTTGCGGCTCTGCTGCACAAAGTCGGAGCCGATCTGCGGATACAATGAAATCATGGTCAGACTGGAGCACGTTCTCGATACATGGAAAACCATCCGCCAGGATACGATCGCCGCGGTGGAAGATTTTCCGCCCGGCGAATTCGATTTCCGGCCCACCGCGGATGTGATGACGTTCGGAGAGATCGCCCACCACATCCTGAATTCCTCACACGCGCTGACGGGTATGCTTTTGAGCGGAGAGGAATCCTTCGCCACGCCGGATTTCCGGGCGAAGTTGATGCAGCACCTGCCGGGTGTTCCGGCGGATGCCACCCCGGCCCAACTGGCCGCGGCATTGCGGGATTCGCTGGACCGGAGATCGGCCGAGTTGGCGGCCCGTCCGGCGGACTTTTACGCGCACATCGTCACTCGCATGGACGGGCAGAAGGTCACGCGGCTGGAGATGGTGCAGATGGTGAAGGAACACGAACTGACGCATCGCGCCCACTTGTTTTTGTGCCTGCGGATGAAGGGCATTGTGCCGGCCACCACCCGCCGCCGGATGGCGAAACAGGCCGGCAAGTAAAAAAATGGCGAGGACCGGCGACCAAACTTGCCAACCGGGCGGCCTATCGGCTATCAGTAGTAGTTTGGGAGGAATTGAATGGCGGTCGACGATCACGGAATAAAGTGCCCGGCCTGCAACGGCGTGATCGATGTGGATGAGGAAGACGTCGACGAGGGCGACACTATCAGTTGCGACGAGTGCGGCGCGGACCTGAGAGTCGTGAGCACGGATCCTCTGGAATTGGAATCGGCCGACGAGCTGGAAGACGAAGAGGAAGACGATGAAGACTTCTTGGAAGACGACGAGGAGGAGGAATCCGACGAAGACTGGCGATAACACCACGCCCGGATTCCGGCGCCTCCCGGCGCTTCTGGCGGTGGCGCTCCTGTGCGCATCGATGGGCGCCGCCCAAGACTCCAAACCGAAGAAGGGAGAAGCCCAGCCCCGTACTCTGACGGGAGTCGTCAGCCTGCCCGACGACAAGCCGGCGGCCCGCGCCGTGGTGCTCCTGGAAAACACCAAGACGAAGAACATCATTTCCTTCTATTCGCAGCCCGACGGCTCGTATTTCTTTCACGAGCTGAGCCCCGACGTGGACTACAAAGTCAGCGCCCGGCTGGACGACGCGGTCAGCCCCACGCGCACCCTGAGCGCCTTCAATACGCGCAAGGACATCGTCATCAACCTGAAGCTCGAAAAGAAAAAGTAGTTTCGTGGGACCGCGGCCGGCCGCTTGGCCGAATGCGCCCGCTCACATGTCGATGCGCTCGTGGGTGTGCCGCTTGACATACCAGCAGGGCTTGGCGCCCAGGTGCGGGAACAGCGAGTGCACGCAAGTCCGCCTTTCCGGGTCTTGAAGCACGATCTCCGTCTTCCCGTCCTTTTGCGGTATGGCGTAGTAGGGATGGACGCGCACGGAGCCGAACGCCGGGCGGTTTCCCGGAAATCGGTAGCGCACCGACAGGTAATCTCCGGCATACAGCAGGATGGCGCCCAGCGCCAATGCCATGAGGATTCGCTTGAGAATTGCCACGCTCTACCAGCTTAGCAGCCCGTCGTAGAACCGGCTGCGCGACCGTCACGGCTCTGTAGCGCACTGGATCTGCCGAGCCGCGCATATCGGGAAACGGTGACTTGGGATCTCTGCCACGGGACGGGAGCCGATGGCTGCTTGGCGCGTTTGGGCCCATCGCGGCGGACGGGCCCGCGCAGGCCTAGCAGCCGTGCGATTCGCAGTGGCGGATGACGAGTGCGCGAAGCTGATAGCAGTGGTCCTGCGACGTTTCGATCGTGTGCATCGCCTGACGGCGCTCGTTGTCGTCGGCCGCCAGTTCCAGACTGGCGTATCCGTTGTTGGTGTTGTTCATGGCGAGCGCAAACGCCAGGATGATTCGATCTCTCTCGCGGCAACTCATCCGCACAATTCTCCCCTGGATTATCCGAGCCGAAGCCAAGCCAAGCGTCCCTACGCGGCCTTGGGCCGCGACTCTTCCTGCACAGGCGGCTGGCTGGCGGCTTCGAGCGTGGACTGCATGCTTCGCAGCAACCGGCGCTGGCGCCGGAACCTGCGTAAGTCGAGAAGCAGAACTCCGGCGATCAGGAGAATCGCGCACTCCAGGCATGCAGTGGCGCCCATAATCGAGAGTATGTCCATAAGTTAGCTGTCCTTTAGGGATCACGCCAATGAATGATCCACTCACGGAATCCTATATCAGGTCTAACTCGCTCTCAAGGTGCGATTTGGTTACCACTAACGTGCGTGCTTCGGATATGGCAGTACTGGTCCGCGAGCTTATGGCTTCCCGGCGAGCTGGGCCAGCAGCTCCCTCACGGCGGCATCGAGCTGCGAATCGCGGCCCGTGTAGGACTCGCCGATGGGCCGCGACACGGGCACGTCCACGGGACGAGGATGGTTTTCCATGTTCTTGCCGTCGGCGCCGGCGATCAGGGTCTGCGGCATACGCATGACCGTGCCGTCGATCAGCGTCATCGAGCCGGTATAAATAATCCAGCCGGCGGTCGGCTCGCCTACCACCTTGCCCAACCGAAGCGTGCGGTAACCCTCGGTGAAATCCTCGGCGTCGGAGAGCGAGTGCTGGTTGACCACCAGGATGGTCGGCAATTCGAGCGCGCGCTGCCCAAGCTGGGTGCGGGCCGGGCCGGAAGGTCCGCCGCGTTCGGTCATGGTGAGATACGGGCGCCGCGCGAACACGTCGAGGGCATAGGCGTTGACGAATCCGCCGTTGTTATTGCGAATGTCGATGACCACGCCCTCGCGGGCGCGATTCTGCGCGTCGAGATCCCGGTAGAGCTGCGTGAGGGCCTGCTCGGACATGTCGCGGAGATGCACGTACCCGAGGCGGCCGTTGCCGATGCGCTCCACGTAGGCGCGGTTGTCCTCCACCCACTTGCGGTAGATCAGGTCGGCCAGCGAGGCCACCGGCTGCGCCATGACGTCGCGATCGTCGATGCGCAGCGCGACCCGCTTGTCGATCTTGTACTGCAACTGCTCGTCGAGATTGACGCGCGGCCCCATGGCCACGCCATCCACGCCGCCCAGCTCCTGTCCGGTGTGAATGCCGGCCAAGTCGGCGGGTGAAAGCGGCAGCACAGCGGTGATTTTGAGCTTGCCGGAGCGCTCGTACTCGGCCCGGTCGAAAGTCAGGCCGAGTTGCCCGACCACGCCGCGGCCGCCGCTGGCCGGAGCGGAGATGCCGGAGTGCGACGAGTTCAACTCGCCCACCATCAGGCGCAGAATGGCGCGCATTTCGTCGGGCGTGCGGCAGCCTTCGATCAGCGGGGCGTAGGTCTTGCGCACGGCGTTCCAATCGGCGCCGTGATACTGGGGATCGTAGAATCCGTCGCGCTGCGCGGCCCAGGCTTCCTCGAAGACGGCCATTTTCTCCCGCTGGAAATCGACGTCCATCTCGGCGTCCACGTTGACCGGACGGGTTTGGTGGTTTTCCACGCCGATGGCCTGCACGCGTCCGCCTTCAAGGAAGTACACTTCCCGCGAATCGGACGAAAAGCGCGCGCGAGTCTTCACCCCGGGCGTGGTGGTCAACTGGCGGATGCCGCGCGCGCCTTCCCCGCCCCGGCCGCCTGGTGTGGCCGCCCCCCGTCCGGCGCGGCCCGCGTCCTCTTCTTCGAGCGAGTACAAGTACAGGTTGGCCTGGCCGGCGGCGGAGGCGGAAAACAGCAGCCACTTCCCGTCGGGGCTGATCACGGGGTTGGAAACGCTCATGCCGAGCGGCAGCGCGGTGAGACGCTGGCGGATGCCGGCGGCCTCGATCGAGACCTTGACGGCGGGCGTCTTGGGTTCGGCGGGCGCGGGGGTGGTTGGCGCGGGGCTGCTTGGTGTAGTTACGCCGGCCGCAGCGGGTTCGGCGCCACGGCCGTCGGCGGTTCCGCGTCCACCCGCGCGCGGCGCTTCGGGCTTGAACAGGTCGTCGAACTTCTCTTCGGTGAACTTGGGTTGCCGCGGCGCCAGGTCGACCCGAACCACCTCGGGCGTTTCGGTGCGCTGGCCGGTTTCGAAGATCAGGAATTTTCCGTCGGGGCTCCACTGTAGGGAACCGAGATTGGCGTTGGCCAGGAAGCTGACCTGGATGGACCCGCCGCCCGCGGCCGGGACCGCGTAGACGTTGCGCAGACCGCGCTCGGCGTCGCTGGCATAGGCGATCCACTGGTTGTCGGGCGCCCACGCGAAGTTGTCGCCGCCGTAGCCGTAGCCGATGAATCCGGTGGCCAGCAAACGCTCCTGTTTGGCGTCGAGATCCAGCACACGCAGCTCTTTGCGGTCGCGGACGAAGGCCAGCATTTTGCCGTCGGGCGAGAATTGCGGGCCCTGGTCGGGGAGCGGCCCGGTGGTTAACTGCGTTTCGGAGCGTTTGACGAAATCGTATACGAACACGTGAGTGACGGCGTCGCGCTGGCTCACATAGGCGATGCGGGTGGAGTCGGGGGCCCAGGCGATTTGCGATTCCGGCCCCGGCGTGTCGGTCACGCGGAACGCCTGGCCGCCGTCGTGGGCCGATGCGGCGAAGATCTCGCCGTGAGCCACCAGCGCGATCTTGCGGTTGTCCCGCGACACCGCCAGATCGGTGAACTCATGGAGGGAGAGATGCTGCACCTCGGGGCTGGCCACGGAACCCACCAGCGCGATGGGCACCGGGTGCGTCTCGCCGGTTTCGGTATCGAGCCGCCAGATCTTGAAATCGCGTTCGAAGACCACCGTCTTGCCGTCGTAGCCGATGGACGGCCACAGCACGCGGCCATCGGTGAACCGGGTCACCTGGCGCGGCTGCCCGCCGAGCGGCAGCGTCCAGATGTTCTGCGCGCCGGAACGGTCGGACATGAAGTAGAGCCGGCGGCCATCGGGCGTCCACATGGGCCAGACATTGCGGCCATTGAGATCCACCAGCTTTTCGTAGGCGGCGGGAGAGCCCTCTTTGCGCAGCCAGATCTCGGACTCGTCGAGGTGGCTATGGCCGTGGCGCCACCACTGCTGGTCGCCGTTGCCGCGCGCGGCGAAGGCCATGGAGAGGCCATCGGGAGCGGGAGCGGCCTGGAACTCGTTGGTGTAACGGTCGGCGCTGACCGGCATGGGCGTGCCGCCCTGGGCGCTCACGCGGTAGATATCGTTCTTGTTCCCGACATCGTTGGTGCCGTTGGAAAAGTAGATCCAGCGGCCGTCGCGCGACCAGGCGTCGAGCTGATCGAGGCGGTCGTCGAAGGTCAGGCGCTGGAGATCTCCGGTAGCCAGCGTCAGCACGTAAATGTCGCCGTTGCCGGTGCGGGTGGACACGAAAGCCAGCCGGGCGCCGTCGGGAGAGTAGAGCGGACGAGACTCCTCGGCGGGGTGAGACACCAACAGGCGGGCTTCGCCGCCCTGGGCCGGGACCACCCAGATATCGCCGCCCGAGACGAAGGCGATCTCGGGGCGCGTGGGGCACAGCGCGGGTTGCGCCAGGTAAGGGATACCGGCAGCCAAGGCCGCCGTCGAGAGGAGCAGCGCGGGCAGAAATCGACGCATGGAACGATGGTAGCTGGATTGGCGGCGGCGCGGGAAGGGCAGAAGCGTGGCGCGGCCGGTCAGCGCAAAGCCGCGAATGCGGCCAGGGGTTTCCTGGCTTCTTCCGGTTGCTTCTCCTCCTCTGGCGCGATCCTGGTTCCGGCGCGCGCCAGGGATGCCGCATCCCGTAACGTCTGGCGCTCCAAGGAAACCGCCATTCGGCGGATCAATCGGGCTAGAATAGGGGGTGGAATGTCGTCCGAATCGGTCAGCTCGGTGAGTTCGTCAGCCAGCTTTTCGGCTTTGGCCCCGGAGGATAGCGTTATCAATCCAAGCCGCAACAATTGGTCCCGGAGCTTGTCTCCCGAGACGGGCTTCAGCAGATAACCGTCGGCGCCTTCGTTCTTGATCCTTACGATGGCATCCGTATCGGTGGTCCCGGTGATGATAAGAATCTTGCTGCGACTCGGGATCTGAAGCTCCTGTTCCCGCGCGCGGATGCGCCCCAGCAGCGTCAAACCGTCGATTCCCGGCATCTGCAGATCCAGACAGATCAAATCGTAATACCTTCGATCCTGCAGGCTTCGCTGGAAAGCATCCCACCCTTGCGGCCCGCCGCGCGCCAGGTCGCACTCGCTGTACTTGCTTAGAAAACCCTTCAAGCAAAGCAGAACCACGGAGCTGTCATCAACCAGCAGAGCTCGCATCTCGAAATCTCGCTCTCGAAATTCCCCACGTATATTGAACCGCGAGGAATAGCGCTATGATTCTAACGCTTGTGGCAAAAGGAATCGAGTTAATTAAGGTTAGTAAACTTTAGAAACAAAATGGCACGCTAAAGCATGCCGCAGCCACCACGGAAGGGGCTGATTCGGCCTGCCGCGCGATATTTGTGGCCGAACCTCGCCTACTGCCAGCTCAGCCGGCTGGAATCCTGGTGATCGAACTCCACTGACACGGTTCCGTCGGCGGCCTTCTGCACGGCCAGATTCGCTCCGTTGCAAGCCGCGGACTCGGGACCGCCGAATCGCCAGCGGACGGTCACGCGCGCGGGCTTCCCGGTGATCGACAGGCTCTTGGCGTCCGCGCCCGGCGCGACGGTGCGGCCCTCGAAATCGGCGATCGCCCGCAAACGATCGCCGGGATAGATCTCGTAGACGCGGCGATCGTCGAGCGGCTTCACCTGGGAGTCCTTTACCTCGGCCCGCGGCACCAGGGTCATCACGTCGTCGGGGATCTTGGGGAGAATCGCGCCTTCGCGCACGTACAGCGGAATGCGGTCGAGCGGGGCGGCGGCGGCGATGGTCCGGCGGCCCGCCAGACGCTTGCCGGTCCAGTAGTCGATCCATGCGCCTTCGGGGAGATACACGGCGCGCTCCGAGACCGGGCTGAGAACCGGCGCGACCAGGAGGTCTGGCCCGAAGTAATATTCGGTTTCGGCGACGCGCGCCTCGGGATCGTCCTGGTGCATCAATAGCAGGGCGCGCATCATCGGCAGGCCGTTGCGGGCGCTTTCCTGCGCGGCAGCGTAGCGATACGGGAACAGGCTCATGTGCAGCACCGAGTAAATGCGGAAAATGCGCAGCGCCTCGAAGCCGTAATCCCAGGGTCCGAGATTCAACTGGCTCATCACCTCCATGCCGGGCGACAGCGCGGAGTACTCGGTCCAGCGCGCGAACAGCAGGTTGTCGCCGTCGTAGCGCGCCTTCTTGTTATATCCGCCCAGGTCGCTCATCCACAGCGAAATGCCGCTCAGGCCGGCGTTCAGCCCGGCGGTGACCACGGTGGGCAGGCCGTTCTCGGTGGAGAAGGTGGCGTCGTTGTCGCCGCCCCAGAAGAACGGCTGCATGTGCGACCCCACGGTTCCGCTGCGCTGAAAGAGCACCCAGTCCTTGCCCTTGCGCTCGGTGAGCGCCTCGGCCACGGCGCGGTTGTAATCCACGGCATAGCGGTTGCGGACCAGGCGCTGGTCCTCATGGCTGAAATAGCTCACGTCGCCGACGAAGTTGCCCTCGGCGTCGTCGTCCTTGAAGCCGTCGGCGCCGCGGGCGATGGCCTTCCCCACCTGGCCCTGCCACCACTTTTTGGCGGCGGGATTGGTGAAGTCGATCAGCGAGCCTTTGCCTTTCCACCAATCCGCGAGGTACGTGGAGCCGTCCGGCCGATGCAGGAAGTAGCCGTTTCGTTCGGCTTCGGCGAAGTTGGTGGCCAGGGGCGGGATCTTGCCGGCGAAGCCGTCCTCGCTCGGCGGGTTGGTGGCGTTGTCGATCCAGGACGTGTGCCACAGGACCAACTTGTAGCCCTCGTCGTGCAGGTGCGCGATCATTTTCGCCGGATCGTCGAACTGCTTGGGGTTGAACTCGTAGGTGTTATAGTTGGTGGCCCAGGGGCTATCGATGAGAATCACCGAGGCGGGCAGTCCCAGTTCGCGGTAGCGGTCTACGTCCTCATCCACTTCCGCCTGGTTGCGATGGTAGTCGCGCGCCTTCCAGGGCGCGAACGCCCAGTAGGGCGGCAATTGCTGGCGCCCCACCAGCGCGGTGAAGCGGTCCAGGATCAGGGGGAATTTGGGCCCCTCGAAGAGCACCACGCGCAGGCGGTCCGCGAAAACCTTGATGCGCACGCGATAGCGATCGGTGACGTTGAGATTGAAGGTGGCTTCGCCGTAAGTGTCCAGCCACAGGCCGTAGCCGCGCAGGCTCATGAAGAACGGCACCGGCTGGTAAGTGTTGCCGCCCTTGGTCGAGTCCGAATCCATGGAACTATTGCGGACGATGGTGTGGGCGTGGTCCAGCCGGTCGAAGCGCTCGCCGAATCCGTAGAAGCTGCCGTGATCGGCCAGGTCGAACGCCCACTCGCCGGCAGCCGGGGAAACGGCGGTGATCTCGTTCACGCCGGGGGAGAGCTGTTTGACGACGATCCGGTTGGCCTCCGTCAGGGGCTTGCCGTCCAAAAGAAAACGGTCGAGCGCCAGCGAATCGGGTTTTCCGTCCGCGCCGGGAAAGTGGAATTCGACTTCGGCGCGCCCCGATGCGGTGGCGAGTTTCACGTCGGCGAGAGCGGCCGGAGGGACCATCGCTGCCAGGACGGCAAGCGTACGGACCAGGATGGAGATGCGGTTCGGCTGGGTCACTGTCCTCTATTCTGTCCGCCGGCTAACCATTTGACAAGCGCCGCGTCTACTCCCTTGGAGACTATATCCCTTGCAACTATATTCACAAGGAATATAATGAAACCAATGGCCGACACGCGCTTTCCCGATGCCGGGCGGCTGCTGCCGCTACCGGCCGTAACCTTTCACGTCCTGATGGCCCTGGCCGGCGGCGACCGCCACGGCTATGCCATTATCCAGGAAGTCGCCGCCCGCACCGAAAACCGGCTGTTGCTGGGCGCCGGCACGCTGTACCGGTCGCTGGAACGGATGCTGGGGCAAGGACTGATCGCGGAAAGCGGCGACCGCCCGGCGCCGGAACTGGACGACGAACGCCGCCGCTACTATCGCCTCACCCCGTTCGGCGAGGCGGTGGCCCGCGCCGAGGCCCGGCGCCTCACCGAACTGGTCCGCCTGGCGCGCGCCAGCGGCTTTGCGCGAGGGAGAGCATAATGGCCGGCGAATTCCTGTATCGCGCGCTCTTGTACCTCTACCCGGCTTCGTGGCGCGCCGAGTATGGCGAGGAAATGCGCGCGGCCTTCGCGGCGCGGCGGCGGGACGCGGGCGGCGCCTTCGGCGTCATTACGCTGTGGCTGGAAACGCTCCCCGACTTGGTCGTCAACGCCGCGGCCATCCAGTTCGATGTGCTGCGCCAGGACCTGCGCTACGCCGCGCGCACCCTGGGACGTTCCCCCGGTTTCGCCATCGCCGCCGTGGCCATCGGCGCCATCGGCATCGGCGCCACCACCGCCGCGTTTACCATGGCGGACCACGTGATGGTCCGCCCGTTCCCGTACGCGCAACAGGACCGCCTGGTGAAGCTCTATCAGACCCACGTCACCCAGAGCGGCTCGTGGGAGTGGGAGCTCTCGCCGGCGAATTTCCGCGACTGGCGGCAGATGAGCCACTCGTTCACGGCCATGGAGGCATACCGCAGCCTCTCGGTGGACGTATCCGGCCTGGGCGAGCCGCAGCGCCTGGACGGGGCGTCGGTCACGGGCGGCATGTTCGCGATGCTGGGAGTGCAGCCGGCGGTCGGCCGCGTGTTCACCGCGCAGGACGACCGCGGCTCCGCGCCCGCCACCGTGATCCTCAGCTACGGCATGTGGCAAACCGAATTTGGCGGCGACCGGAGCATCCTGGGCCGCACCCTGCTTCTGGACAACGACCCCTACACCATCATCGGGGTGATGCCGAAGGACTTCTACTTTCCCAGCCGCGACCGGCTCCTGTGGACCGCCATGCGCTGGGGGCCGCGCGCCTTCGAGGACCGCCTGGACGACTACATCTATCCCGTCGCCCGCCTCAAGCCGGGAGTTTCCGTGGAACAGGCCCGCGCGGAAATACGCGGGATTGCAGCCCGAATTGCGCGCGCGTACCCCAAGGAACTGGCCGGCACCGGCGCCATCGCGTGGCCGCTACGGGAGGATATTTCTCCAAAGGCCGTATTGCTTCTCAAAGTGCTGATGGGCGCGGCCCTGTGCGTGCTGCTGATCGCCTGCACCAACCTGGCGAATCTGCTGCTGGCGCGCGCCATGGTGCGGCGCCGCGAACTGGCCGTGCGCACCGCGTTGGGCGCGGGCCGGGAACGGCTGGTGCGCCAGATGCTCACCGAAAGTCTGATTCTGTCGCTGGCGGGCGGCGGGCTGGGCTGGCTGCTGGCGCACGCCACGCTGCCGCTGCTGGTCCGCCTGATTCCCGTGTCCCTGCCCCTGGCGGAAATTCCCTCGCTCGATCCACGCGTGCTGCTGGTGGCCACGGTTCTGGTGTGCGCCTCGGGCACCGGCTTCGGATTGATTCCGGCGCTGCGGGGCCGGCGGCGCGAGATCGCGTTGGAGCTTCACGACGGCGGCCGCTCCGGCATCGGAGGCCGGCGCCAGCGTTTACGTTCCGCGCTGGTGACGTTCGAGGTGGCCGGCTCGGTGGTGCTGCTGGTGAGCTTCGGGCTGCTGACCCGTGCGCTGTGGCGCATCCAGGCAGTCGACCCGGGCTTCCGCGCCGACCATGTCCTGACGCTGCGAACCTCGCTTCCCATGCCGAAATACGAGCGGCCGGAGACCCGCGACCCGTTCTATCGCCACGTGCTCACCGGAGCGCGCCAGCTCCCGGGCGTCACCGCGGCGGCGTACACCAGTTTCCTTCCCATGGCGATGCGCGGCGGCATCTGGCCGGTGGAGGTGGAAGGGCGCCCCGAAGATCTCGCCAATCAGCGGACCGCCAGCCTGCGATTCGTAACGCCGGGATACTTCTCGGCCATGGAGATTCCGCTGCGCATGGGCCGCGACATCCGGGAGACCGATTCCCACAACGCGCCCTACGTGGCGCTGGTCAGCGAGGCGTTCGCGAAGCGTTACTGGGAGGGCCAGAACCCGCTCGGGCGCCATATCAACTTCGGCAACAACTGGCGCACCATCGTTGGGGTGGTGGGAGACGTGCGCGTGCGCGGTCTGGAGCAGCCCAGCGAGCCGCAGGTGTATGTCTCCTGGCAGCAATCCGACGCGGTGTCGCCGTGGTACGCGCCCAAAGACCTGGTGGTGCGCACGGCCGGCGATCCCATGTCGCTCGGGCCGGCTCTGCGCCGCATCATCCGCCAGGCCGACTCCCAGCAGCCCATCTCCGAGATGCGCTCGCTGGAAGACCTGGTGGCGGCGGAAACCGAGTCGCGGCGCGTGCAACTGGCGGTGCTGGGGGCGTTCGGAGCGGTGGCCTTCCTGCTGGCCGCCGTGGGTATCCACAGCCTGCTGGCGTTCGCCGTGTCGCAACGCACCCAGGAGATCGGCGTGCGCATGGCGCTGGGCGCGCAACCGCGCGACATCCTGAGGATGACGCTCGGCGACGCATTTCGTCTCGCCGTGGCGGGGATCGCGGCGGGTGTCGCCGTGGCCTATGGCGCGGGCCAGCTTCTGGAATCGCTGCTCGCCGGCGTGAAACCGCACGACGCCGCCACCTACGCCGCCGCCGCCGGCCTGGCGCTGGCGATGACGCTGGCCGGCAGCCTGGCGCCCGCCATACGGGCGGTGCGCGTGGATCCCACCACGGCGATCCGGGCGGAGTGAGCGCGGCTGGGGATTCCGTGGCGCGCGAGGATCGGAATTACGGTCTTACGGCTCTAATGCGCCGAATACTGCTGCTGCGGAGGGTTCAGCGTGACTTCGATGGTTTTCTCTTCGTCGTATACCTCGAAGATCTGGCCGTACGTCTGGAAGCCCTTGGCATTGACCTGGATCTGGATGCTGCCCTGCGGGATGGCCGGCACTTCCACCCGGCCTTCCTGATCGGACCGCATGTCGAATTGCCGCTGCACATTCTTGGCGAAGCTGATCCTCGGATGTTTCGCGTCGGCCTTCCATCGCACGATCACTTCGGCGCGTTCCACCGGCCGGCCGGCCTGGTTCTTCACGGCGATGGTGAGCTTGGTCAAGGCCGGGCCGACGGCATGTAAAGCCATCGCCAGCCCCAGAAGCGCCGTCGCCCCGGCAACACGCAGGCAAACCGTCCGAATCCGCATAATCCGATTATAAACGGGCGGTGCTACACTAAAAGCGTAGTACCTGCCACAAGCTCTTGGAAATGGGGGCGCAACGGATTCGACGGGATTGAATCGTGGTGGGGAGGCGTGCCGGGTTCCGAGCTCCCGTAAAACGATCGGAAAACATAACTGCCAACACGCAGTTTGCATACGCTGCCTAATTAATTAGGTGGCCGCTCCAGCCGCTGAGCCCGCGCGGCGGTGAGTGAGCGTCATCTTGCGGGATAGGCCAAAGGCTTCGGTCCGGAGCCGGCGGTCGAGATCCAATCGGGCTAGGGTGCAGCCGCTCTCGTCGGTTCTGAAGCTGCAACCGAAACTTTTGAGCCGGCTACGCACGTAGTCTCTTCATTGCGGGCTTTCTCGGACGGGGGTTCAACTCCCCCCGCCTCCACCATTTCGCTGGCGGCAGACGCGCGCCTTCGGGATGCAGGCGGCGCCTCCGTTCCTTCTTCACCGGTGCGAGGGCCAGCGGCCACAAAACAGACAACAATCGAATGCCTACAACAACACTGGCACAGTTGATCGGGGCATTGCAGGGGAGCCTTGGAACAAGGCGATGGACCGGAGAATGGAACGACGATTTGAGTTCGAGATTCAGAATGGCTTTGGCCCGGATCTGCTCGCCCGCGTTGACGAAGTTTTCCATGGCGAGAACCTCCTGCAGATGATCTTGCACGCCCACTTGCTCGTCGAGCGCGGCATGACCGCACAAATTGCGACATAGTTTGCCCGTCCCGAGATGATTACCGAAGGGTCCTGGCAGTTTAGCAAAAAACTAGAGTTGTACCTTGGCCTCTTCAACCTGCCGAAATACCAAGAAGATATGTTGAAGGGACTCAACCGCCTGCGCAATTAGGTCGCTCACGATTTCCAAGACGAGAAGAAAATCGTGACCGAGTGCCTGCCGTGGGAAACCGTGTTGCCGCAGTGGGCGATCGGCACGGCCGGACGACCGGACGCCCGCCTCCAGGCCGGCACGATAGCGCTTAACTTGTTGTTCGATCTCGGGGTTCTCAGGGGCGCCCGGCGGACCGACGTTTGAGCCCGAGAATACTTGGCTTGCTTGGCCAGTCCCGCCACCGGGTGGGTGCCCTGGATCGTCGATCCCGGCGGCGGCAATTTTCAACACGTTTCGGAACGCCGGGCGGGACGCCGTGGCGCTGCGTTCGCCCGGCGCATTTTGCGGCACGGTGCTTCCTGTTTTACGCTTGACGTACAACGTACAAGGGACGACAATCGAATCATGATCCAGACGTTCGGCGATCCGGACACGCACCGGTTGTTCGAACGCCGTTTTGTGAAACGCCTGGCCCATCTGGCGGAGACCGCCCTGCGGCGCCTGGTCGCCTTGGACGCGGCCAAGCGCCTGTCGGATCTCCGCATCCCGCCCAGCAATTGTCTCGAAGCGCTCGCCGGAAATCTCAAGGGCCGGCATAGTCTTAGAATCAACGATCGATACCGGGTTTGCTTTCGATGGAAAGAAGGGAATGCCTACGATGTCGAAATCACCAAACACTACCGCTAAGCTGGCACCCGTCCATCCGGGCGCCATCCTCAAGGAAACCTTGGACGACCTTGGCATCTCCATGAACCGCCTGGCCCAAGAACTGCGCGTGCCGGCCAACCGCATCAGCGCTATAGTCGCCGGACAACGGGCCGTAACGGGGGAAACCGCGTTGCGGCTTGGACGCTACTTTCATACGACCCCCGACTACTGGATCAACCTGCAATCTCGCTACGATCTCGATACTGCCCGCGATGCCTGGGAAGAGCGGGTCGTATCCGAGGTGAAGCCGCACCGGGCGGCATGAAACCGTCGGTCGACCGATTAGAGGAGACGAATATGCCCATGAAGAATCACCCGCATCCCGGCGGCATCGTCCGCCTGGATTTCCTGGAACCGCTGGGCTTAACCGTGACCGAGGCCGCCAAAGCGCTTGGCGTTGCGCGCCAGACCAGTGACAACCTCGTTAACGAAAAGGCCGGCATATCGGCGGAAATGGCCGTGCGCCTGTCGAACGCGTTCGGACCCAGCCCCGAGACGTGGGTTCGCCTCCAGGCCCATTACGACCTATGCCAGGTGCGGCAACGCCAGATCGGCGTCGCCCGCTACAAGCGGGCCTCATAGTTCCCCACCCCGCATGAGGACGCGCCTGTCACCAAGCCATACGGAATTGGGCGAGATTGAGCAATTCGGCGGATCGAGGCGGCGTTCCGCAAGTGCCGCTACGGCGTCGGTGCAAACAGCCGTTCGAATCCCGAATAGGCCGCGAGTGGAATGACCTGGAAGTCGATCAAACCGGCGCGCACAAGGGGCAGCTCAGCCAGTTGCCGTCGGGCTTCGCCGGCGTTGTCGCATTCCAGCACCAGGACCGCTTCTTGTTTGTCGGCGCTGAAATACAGTTCACGCAAGACTCCGGATTGGTGAAGCTCCCACGCCCTTCGAGCCTCGGCTTTCAATATCTCCTCCGTGAACTGGGCGTCGGTGACGCCGCAAACCTCTTTTTCGAGGGCCAGTATCTTCATAGGTTACTCCCCGATTTCATCCTGCCTTCCCAACTGTTCCCAAGCATCGGCTAACTGCCGGTATGCCTCCGAAGGCATCTGCAACTGGTGAGGCGTCTTTCCAACCGAACACGCCGCGCGTTCCAACCTCACCAACACGTCCGGGATGTCTCGTTCCGGCCTCCGCAAGGCACGCCAGGAAAACCAACCAGCTCTTCCTGGCTGCAGCGCCCGCGCCCGCTGATCGAACATCTTGGCCGGCGAAACCACCCGCTGAGAAGTTGCGATAGAATCGCTCGCCAGCGGATAAGGCCGCCGGAAAAGGCAAACACAGAAATGGCCACGGATGAACACGGATAAACGCGGATAATTGGCGGACTTTCCGAGCGGCTTCTTGCCTTTGCCGGTTTCATTCACACTGACCCAATCCCCCGCTCCCTGTTCCCCTACCCCCGCGAGAAGCGGATGGGCATTGCGTGGACGCGTTTCCCCGTCGCGTCGAACACCGCGTTGGCGATCGCCGGCGCGATGGCGATGATGGGAGTCTCGCCCGCCCCCGCCGATTCCAGATCCCTGCGGTCCAGCAGGATCACCTCCAACTTGGGAAGGTCACGGAACCGCGGCACCCGGTACGTCGCGAATCGCGCGTTGGTGAGCTTGCCATCCTTGAAAAGGATCTCCTCCCGCAGTGCCGGGCCGACGCCCATCATGATCGCGCCTTCCACCTGGGACCGCAGACCGGCCGGATTCAGGATGGCTCCGCACTCGAAGGCCTGGACCACCTCGATCAACCGCGGCGCGCCGCTCGCGCCATCCACCTCCACCTCGCAGCAGGCCGCCACCACCGAGTTCTTTTCGGTCCCGCAGGCCAGGCCGATGCCGCTTCCCGGACGCCTCCGCTTGCGCCGCTCCGCCCAGCCGAATCGTTGGGCGGCGGCGTTCAGCACGTCCCTCAGCCTCTGGTTGTCGAGGTGCGCGAGCCGGAACTCCAGGGGGTCCTGGCCCGCCGCTTCGGCCAGTTCGTCGGTGAACGCCTCGCGCGCGAAATTGTTCGCCGTGGCTGCCAGCACCCGGTACGAGGACTGCCGCAGCGGCGGATCGGATGCCACAAACTCCACCCGCGTATTGGGGATGCGGTATGGCGTGTCGAGAGCCGCCGCCCCGGAGTTGTAGTGCGTGAAATCCCAGGCCGAGATGGCATTGTTCGCGTCCAGACCGGCCTCGACTTCAATCAGCGCGGCGGGACGGAAATACGCCCACATGAACTCCTCGGCGCGGGTCCACTGCACTGCCACCGGATGCCCGGCCTCCCGCGCCAGGCGGGCCGCCTCCATGGCCGCCTCACCGGTGTGTTTGCCTCCGAAGCCTCCGCCGAAGTGAGGCACCAGGACGCGCACCCGGTCTTGCGCCACGCCCAACGCCCCGGCGAGTTGCTGGCGGACGCTCGCCGGATTGCTGGTGCCGGTCCAGACCGTGAGACGGCCGTCCTGCCACTGGGCCACCGCGGCGCGCGGCTCCATGGGGGCGTGCTGCACATAGGGCGCCTGGTACGACGCCTTCAACCTGGTGCGCGCTTCGGCCAGCCCCTTCTCCACCGAGCCCCGGCCCTGCGCCTGGGGCCGTTCCCGCGGCCTGGCATGCCGCTTCAGGTAGCCGAAAAGATCGTCGCTGGATGGCTGTTCGACCGTCTTCCACTGGGCCGTGGCCGAGATCGCCGTCATGGCTTTTCGGGCGGCGAAGGTGGTCGGCGCGGCGCAGGCCACGAAATCGCCATCGCGCACTGCCGTCACGCCCGGCATCTTCCGCGCCTCCGACAAATCCACGCCGGCCAGTGTCGCCCCGTAGGACGGCGCGCGCAGCACGCGGCCGTAGAGCATGCCGGGCCGCGCAATGTCGCTGGGGAATCGATGCGCGCCGGTGACCAGCTCGCGCGTGTCCAACCGGACTTGGGGCTTTCCCAAAAGCCGCCAGTCCTTGGCCGGGGTGACCATGGTGTTGGCCGGCAACGCCTCCTTGTAAGCCGCGGCCAGTTCGGGCGAACGGGCCAGGTCGGCGTAGCCGTACTTCTTGCCGGCGTACTGCACGGCGCCATCGATCACTTCCAGCCGCGCGGCGTCATCCGCGGGGAGCTTCAGGCCGAACTGTCGGCCCGCCACGGCCAGCAGCAGGTCGCGCGCGGAAGCTGCCGCCCGGCGCACCAGCGGCGCGGTACGCGGCGTCGTTCCGCTCCCGGCCGTAGTGCCGTCGTTGGGCGTCTGGTCCGTGTCGCCCATCACCATGCGCACGCGGTCGAGGGGCACTCGCAGCTCTTCGGCCGCGGCCATCGCCAACTCGGTGAGCGCGCCCTGGCCCTCCTCGATCTTTCCGCTCAGAACGGTGATGAAGCCGTCCTCCCCGATGTGCAGCCTGGCCTCGAGCGTTCCGGCTCCGCCGCCCCTTTGCGCATCCGAACGGGGCGCCGTCGCCACGATCAGCAGACCCGCGCCGGCGATCTCCAGAAAATCCCTGCGGTTCACACTGGACACGGTGGCCTCCTATCCTTTCTTCCCCGCAATCTCCGCGGCGCGCCGCACGGCGGCCATAATCCGCCGGTAGTCCGAGCAGCGGCACAGGTTTCCGTTCAGGCCGTCGACCATCTGCGCGTCCGTCGGCTGAGGGTGGTTTTGCAGCAGCGCCACCGTTCGCAGCACCATGCCCGGCGTGCAGTAGCCGCATTGCACGGCGCCTTCTTCCAGGAACGCCTGCTGGACCGGGTGCAGCGCCCCGCCCTCGGCGAGACCTTCGATGGTGACGATCCTGCGGCCCTCGGCCGCGCCCACCGCCGTCACGCAGGAGAAGCTCGGCTGGCCGTCCAGAAGCACGGTGCACGCTCCGCACTGGCCTTCGCCGCAACCGTATTTCGTTCCGGTCAGCCCCAGATCTTCGCGCAGCACCTCCAGCAGGGGCCGCTCCGGCTCCGTGTCCACGCTGCGTGTCTTTCCGTTGACCGACAACCGGATGGTCGCCATGTGGTTGAAACCTCCTCCCATCGCTTGTGCTCGGGCACACCGAATCGGGCCATGCCGCCTCTTGGATTATAGGGCGATTCGCGGCCGGCGCCAGCCTCAAGACAGCAGCCGGTGTTCCTTCAGCTTCCGATAGAGGTTGCGTTCGCTGATTCCCAGGATTCTTGCGGCGTTGCCACGGTGGCCATTGCAGGCCTGCAACGCGCGGCGGATATGCACCAGTTCCAGTTCATCGAGCGTGGCCAGCGGCGCGTTCTCCGCGGACGGCGCGCTGGGCGCCGGCGCTCCCTGGGCCGCCGCGGGCAGGTGCTCGGGAAGAATTTCCGAGCCTTCGCACACCACCATCGCGGCCTCCACCGCGTGCTTCAACTCACGGACGTTGCCCGGCCAGCTATGCCGCCGCAGTGCGTCCAGGGCGGCCGGGCCAATCTGGCGGGACGATGCAAACCGCTCGTTGAGCACGGCCACAAAGTGCCGGGCCAGCAGTTCGATATCCGGTCCGCGGCGGCGCAGCGGTGGAATCTCCAGGCTGATGGTGCTCATGCGATAGTACAGGTCCTCGCGGAAAAGTCCTTGCCGCACCATGGCCGGAAGGTCGCGGTTCGTCGCCGCCAGAACCCGCACGTCCACGGCGATCTCGCGGGTGCCACCCACGTGGCGAAATTCCGAAGTGTCCAGAACGCGCAGCAGCTTGGTCTGCGTCGCCTGGCTCATCTCCCCGATTTCGTCGAGGAAAATGGTGCCTCCGTTGGCCACTTCAAACAGCCCCGGCTTGGCCTTGTCCGCGCCCGTGAACGCCCCGCGTTCGTGGCCGAACAATTCGCTCTGCAGCAGGCTCTCCTGCAACGCGGCGCAATCCACCACCACGAACGGCCGCGAGCTGCGGGTGCTGCGGGCATGAATCAGTTTGGCCACCCTCTCCTTGCCGGCGCCGGTCTCGCCCACGATGAGCACGGTGGAATCGCTGGGACCAACCCGTTCGATCAGGTGGAGCAGACGCTGGAATTCCGGGCTCTCGCCGACAAACGAGCCGGCCAAGTCGGGCGGCGTCAGGCCTCGTTCCAGCAGGTTGGCGCGATAGCGCAGCGCACGGCGCTCCAGTGCGCGCTGAATGCGCATCTGCAGCTCGTCCAGCGGGCAGGGTTTGATCACGTAGTCGAAGGCGCCCACGCGAATCGATTCGATGGCCGTGTCGATGGAACCGTGCCCCGTCAGCATGATTACTTCCACCCCGGAGTTTCGCGCGCGAATGGCCTTCAAGATCTCCAGCCCATCCATGCCAGGCAGGCGCAGGTCCAGCAGAATCACTTCGGGATCCGTCCGATCGGCCTTCGCCAAGGCCTCCTCGCCTGAGCTGGCGGTCTCCACCTGGTACCCCTGCCGCCGCAATTCGCTGGCCATCACGTGACGGAACGCCGCATCGTCGTCAACCAGGAGGATGGAAGCGGCGGTCTTCATGTGGTGGCGTCCTCCGCGGCCGGAACGTCGAGCGCCGGCAGCGCGATTTCAAACGTGGACCCCTCGCCGGGAACGCTCTCCACCAGGATATCGCCGCCCCATCGGCGCACGAAGTTCAGCGAGAGAAACAGGCCCAACCCGGTGCCGCCCTGGCGGCCGCTGAAGAAGGGTTCGAAGATGCGCTCGCGGTTCTCCGCGGCGATGCCGCACCCATTGTCGGCGACGCGGATGTGAACGGTCCCTCCGGCGGCCGCCACGTTCACGCGGACGCATCCGCCCGGTTTCGACGCCTGCACGGCGTTGAGCAGAAGATTGATCAGCGCGTGCTGCAACTCGGCTTCGTCGGCGCGGATATGGATCCCCGCGGCCACGGGCTGCACTTCGATCCTCACGGAATGCCCGCGCGCGGTGGGTTCGATCAGGCGGGCTACTCCGTCGATGGCGGCCGCCAGGTTCACCACGTCGCCTTGCGTGCGCTGGCCGCGCGACAGCCGCAAAAAGTGCTGGGTGATGCCGCGGCATCGCAGGATCTGCTCGCGGGCGATGGCGGCGCTCTCGCGGATCCGCTCGCGGTCGTCTTCCGGTCTCCCGCAGGATCCCTTCCACGCACATGAGCACGGTGGCCAGCGGCGTGTTGAGCTCGTGGGAGAAGCCGGAGGCCAGCGTGCCCAGCGACGCCAGGCGGTGCGACTCGGCCAGGTGCGCCTCGGCCGCGCGGCGCTCCGAGATATCGCGCCAGACTTCCACCACCTGCTGCAGCCGTCCCGACCCGTCCAACACGGGCGACGCGTGAACCTCCTCCCAGACCGCGGCCCCGGCCGGTGTGCGCCTCTCGCAAATCCGCACCTGGCTCATCCCCGAGCCCAAACAGGCTAAGGTGGGGCAGTCCTCGATGGTGCAGCCCCCCGGCGGCACGTCGCGGCACTGGCATCCCAGCACTTGTTCGCGCGAGTGCTCGGCGCGGAGCAGGAATGCGTCGTTGGCGGCGATGATCCTCCGCTGCGCATCCAGCACCACGATGCCGTCGTCGATGCTGTTGATCACGGTCTCCAGCCGTTCGCGCTGGCTGCGCACCTCTCCCACCAGCCCGGTGACGGAGTCGGCCATGGTGTTGAATTCGCGCGCCAGCCAGGAAAGCGTATCCGTGCCCCCCTCCGGAACGCGCCGCTCCAGGTCGCCCCCGGCGATCTGCCGCGCGGCGGTTTCAAATCGTTGCAGCCGCCGCAACACCGCCACCCGGATCACGATGCCGATCACCCCCACCAGCAGGAGCGTGATCGCCGCCGTGCCGGCCACCAGCCAGCGCAGGTCGCGCGCCATCTCGGCGCGCAGCGGTTCGGTGTTGTAGTCCAGAATGAGGATGCCGTTGATTTTGTGGCCGGGGTCGTGGCACGCGTAGCACTCCTGGCGATTGCGGATGGGGATCACGGTGCGCAGGATGGAGCCGCCGCGGGTCTCGATCACCCGGCTGGAGCCGCGCTGCTCCGGAGGGTAGCGGTGGCACGCCTGGCAGGTGGGCGAATTGATCTGGAGGTCGCGATCGGGTTCCCCCGATCCGGCCGGATACCGCTCCGTTCCCAGCCGGTCGAGCAGCACCAATCGCTCCACCCGCGCCTGCTTGCGGAAACTCCCGATCATGCGGGCGATCAGCGTGCGGTCGTTCTCGATCATCTGGTGCTCGAGCGCCACCCGGATCAAGTCGCCCTCGGCCAGCGCGGTCGACCGCTCCGTCGCGAGGAGCGACTGCATATGGTGTTGCGAATAGAGATACGCGCCGCCCGCACACGCCAGCACGACGGCCGCGGTGACTCCCACTGCCAAACCGATCGGCGTGGAGGCGAACGGCGGTCTGGGATTGTTCCGGATGGTCGAATGATGGCACAGACCGGAGAGGAGGTCAATGTGGCGTGCGCGCTCGCGCGCCGCGTCCCGGCTGCCTGGCCCCTGCGCACAGCTATCCCGCCTTCTAACTGGATCCCTCCGTCAAGTAGCCGCCGTCCCCGGCTGGGTTCCCGCTAGCCAGTGTTTCTCGCACTTTCGCCGCCAGCGCATCGGGCGTGAACGGTTTCGGCAGGTAGCCCGAATTGCAGTCGAGCACCCCGCTTTGGGCAATCTTCTCGTTCGTGTAGCCTGACATGTACAGAACTGCAATCTCGGGCCGAACTGCCCTCAGTTTGTCCGCGAGCACTCGTCCGTCCATGAGAGGCAGGACCACGTCGGTGAGCAGCAAGTGAATGGTTTTCGGATATCGTTCCGCCAACGCAATTGCATCCGGGCCGCTGGAGGCCTGAAATACGCGATAGCCCTGACCCTCCAGGATGGTACTGGCAAGCCGCCGGACTGCATCCTGATCTTCGACAACCAGCACCGTCTCCGATCCTCGCAATACCGCTGCGGGAGCACTCGCGCCGTGCCGCTCCAACAACTCGGGCTCGATGCGCGGCAAGTAGATGTGGAAGGTTGTACCCTCGCCCAGTTCGCTCGTGACTCCAATCCATCCCCTGCTCTGATGAACGATGCCGTGAATCGTGGCGAGCCCGAGTCCCGTGCCCTTACCTGGCTCCTTAGTGGTAAAGAACGGTTCGAATAAGTGCTGTTTGACCTGGTCGCTCATTCCGGTACCGGTATCGGTTACGCCAATGTAAACATAGGAGCCAACCGCTAACTCGGGAACGCGACTGGCGAAATCCGCGTCCACTTCCACGTTCTTCGTCTCGATTACCACCTTGCCGCCGTTTGGCATGCTGTCGCTCGCGTTCACCACCAAATTCATCAAGACCTGGTGCAATTGACCAGCGTCGGCCATCACCTGACCAAGCCCCGCACCGAGCCGGGCAATCAACTCGATGTCCTCGCCGATCAGCCGCCCGAACATTATTTCCGATTCCGCCACTAGTAAATTCAATTCCAACGCCTTCGGTTGGATCAATTGCTTGCGACTGAACGCGAGGAGTTTCTGAGTCAGCTCCGCCGCATGCTCTCCCGCCTTGCGAATCTCCAACAGCCCCGCCCGCGCTTGATCCGGTGGTCCCAACTCCTCCAACAGCATGGCGCTGTACCCGTTGATCACCGTCAGCAGGTTGTTGAAATCGTGTGCCATACCGCCGGCCAACCTCCCGACGCTCTCCATCTTCTGAGCCTGCAAGTACTGCGCCGCGATCCGTTTACGCTCGGTGATGTCGCGCAGCGCCGACTGGCTTCCGGTGATTCGCCCAGCCTCTTCGACCGTGGTGACCAGCGCCTCGATCCAGATACGCGTCCCGCCGCGGCGAATGCCTTCGAATTCGAAATGATCGGGCACAGTTTCGCCGCGCATCCTTCGGTCGTGCCGGGCGCGCACCTCCAACCGCCACTCCGGAGCCACCCAATCTTCAAGGACTACGTCGCGGATGTCCCTGTCTTCCAATCCGAACCACTCGCGGAAGCGGCGGTTAGCAAATAACAGACGGCCCTCGACATCGTCCACGACAACGGCGTCGTTGACGTTCTCCACCAGGCGTTGGTAGCGGGACTCGCTTTCCCGTAGTACCTCCCGCGAAAGTTGCGCCGTCGAGACCAGTTGCCGCCGCGTCCGGTCGGCCCTTCGCTTCTCTTGCAGATAGTTGAGCAAGGTGAGAACCGGCAAATTGCAGGCTAACGCCGCCGTGGCGGCCAATGGGGAAAACAACATCCCGGTGGAGGACAGCACGAAAGCACAGCCCGTCCACGCTACGGCGCCAATGCCGACGGTGATCGACGCTCCCCACAAAGAACGCAGCGCGGCCAGCACAAAGGCGGAGACCAGGCCCGCCAGCAGCGCCAGCGCCAACTCCCAAAACAGTGCATCGCCAGGGCGGCGGAAGGAATCGCCCTGCAAAAGGTTATCGATTGCGGTGGCCTGAATTTCGACGTCCGGGAACAGCGGATCGACGGGCGTCACCACTGGATTCTGTAGCCCCTGTGCGGACCCGCCGACGATGGCTATCTTGCCGCGTAGCATTTCCGCAGGCGTGCGGCCGGCCAAAACATCGGCCACCGGAACATACGCAAAACTCCGCCGCGCGCCCCGGAACCGCAAACGCAGGAAACTCGGCCCTTCGAGCGGAACGGCTTGCCGATCCAGGCGCAATCGCCGCGCGCCGCCCGCGTCCGTAGCGAGCAGCATCGTGGAGACCGGCCGGTACACATTCAGCGCGGCCAAAGCCAGACTCGGATAATACCGGCCGCCGGATTCGATCACCAGCGGGATCCGTCTGGTCTTGCCGTCGCTGTCCGGCGCCGCATTCAGAAATCCGTTGGCCGCCGCGGCCCGGGATATTGCCGGCACACTACAGACGGCGCCGGTAGCGTGGAAGAACGCCGCCCCCCAGGGGTCCTTCGGGCTGGCAACCGCGAGCGGCAGCGATGCGACGCTACAGGCGGACGGACCCGCTGTGTCGCGGTCGAATCTAAAGGCGTATCCGACCACCGCGGGCTTGCCCGAGAGTGCCTCTGCGAGCACCTCGTCGTTGGTTCCGCTCCGCGCCCGACCGAAACCCTCGGTCGTACGCGTGGTGCTCCGATCCTCCTGGGGAAACATCATGTCGAGCACGACGAGGCTTGCGCCATGGTCCAGGATGCTGCGTGCGATCAGGCTCACAAGATCTCGCGGCCAGGGCCACCGGCCGAACTGCGCCAGGCTCTTTTCGTCGATTTCGACGATTACTACCCGTCCCGACGGTTCACCCGGGCCGGCCCATCCAGCCAGCAAGTCGCATACCTTGCGATCCAGATCGACCACCGGTGCGGGGCGTACCAGAAAAACACCAAGCACAACCAGTACGACCGCGAACCCCGTCGCGATGACCCGCATTTTCCCGCCTCCTATCGGACGATGATTTCGACGCGACGGTTCCGGGCCTCGGCGACGCCGAGCGGCGTCTTCACCAGGAGGTCGGCATACCCATGGGATGAGACGAACAGAGTGGAGGTATCGACATCCTGGGCCGCCAGAATCTCCGCCACCCGCTGTGCTCTCCTCAGCCCGAGTTGATAGTTCAACTGTTCATCGGCGGTGGTATCGGTGTGACCAGTCACCGCGATGGCTGTCGAACGGCGTTCCCGGATGGCGTTTACAACGGCGTTAAGAACCGCGGGAAGTTGGGCTTCGGACTCCGCGTTCAGCACATCCATCCCTAGATCGAAGTGGAGAGTGAACAAAACTTCGGGTGCTGGGAGGACATCCAGCGCGGCCCCGAACAAACGCCTCACCTCAGGTTGGTCGAGAGTGAAGGGCGGGCCAGGCGCAACATCGAAACGCTCCACTCGAATGGCCCGATACGCTTGGCTCAAATCCTGGGCGCCGGCCGGGTTCTTCACCACAATGCCGCTGGGCTTTCCCTCGGGATCCGGCAGAAGCACGAATACGTTCTGCTTCGGCGCGGGCGGGGCGGGTGGCGCCGCCACCCGCTTCGGGGTACACGCAGCCGCCAGAAGGATCAGGGGCAGAGCGGCGATCTGAACGCATTTGGTTGCCATCAGCGGCTGCTACGTCCCTTCAATTGAGATCGCAAAGCGAGTCCCCCGAAGCCCGACCACGCCTACCGGCGTTTCGACGGTGACCGCCTCCGGCGCAAATCGGGCGATTCTGCCGGAAAAGTAGACCAGCACTCCTCTGGCGAGCCGCAGCAGCAGGCCGAACTCCCCATCTACCGGCTCGTAGACGAAGCGATCGATCTTCAACTCGGTGTTTGGTCCGAGACCGATACGGGTACCGTCCTGAAGGATCGCTCCCACGCGACCATCCCCCGACGTCAGCAGGATATCGTTCAGCAGCAAGTGCGAGCCTTGGCTCGCCGGAATCGTTTCGGTCCCGCGACGCACAACCACTCCGCCCTGTGCTGTTTTCACGCTACCGACGATGCTTTCCGCACCCCAGGCTGATGAGGCTAGAATGACCAGTACGGGTAAAATCGGCCTGACACCTATAGTTGGCACCTTTTGTCCCGTTCTTTTCGATTATATCGCCGGGTCTGACGTACCCGGTAGCGCTCCTCACCGGTTAGCCGGGCGTCGCCATGAGTGGCCACGCGGCACGCACGAGTGCGTACGCCACAACTGCCTTTTCGTCAGGAGCCGACCTGACATTATGGCAGTTTCCCGCTCTGCCAATTTCGGAGTCCCCAATGTTTTCGCGGTCTTGGCGCGTGGCCGTCGCCGTGCATAGCACCAACCCCGAGAAGGAGACCGGCCCGATGGAAATGTTATTGATGGGTGCTTGCTTGAGCGTGTTCGGACTTGCCGTTGCGTGCCTTGCCTTTGGCGCGGCGACGCGCGAGGAAAGGCCCGCCTCGGTTGCGGCTGCGGGGGCGGAGGTTCAGGCGGGGGTTGCCAAAGCGGTTGCGCCGGCGCGGTTCTTCGTCGATCCGCCGGTGATCCCCATCGCGGCTCACGCCAGGGTGCCGATCGAGGCCCTCCTGCTGCAACTCGAAAACCACGTCCGCCTGGAACAGGCCGCCGCCGAGTCGTTCCTGCGAACTCCCAATCCGGCCATGCTTCACAGCCGGACCAGTTCCTCGTTCGTGAACTGAAAGGCACACCGCCATGATCCAAGCAGATCTGTTGAACGGGCTGGGGGAAGAGGATGCCGGCTGCGTGCTGGCCCTGGGAAAATCGGCCGTCGTGCCCAGCGGAGCGGAACTCTTCCATCTCGGGGACCATGCCGAAAGCATCTACCTGATTGCGCGCGGACGCCTGCGTCTGACGCTGCCGATGCAGGTCCGCAACCGGGAAGAGGATGTTCTGGTGGAGGAACGCGCTCCCGGCCAGACGGTCGGATGGTCGGCGCTGATCCCGCCGTACCGCTTTACGCTGACCGCCGTGGCGCCGCTCGAAACCGAAGTGATCGCGCTTTCGCGCGAAGCGCTGAACCGGCACTTCGCCGCCCATCCGCAAGCCGGATACGCCGTGTCGCTGAATCTTGCCTCGGTGATCGGCGAGCGCCTGCAGTTATTCCAGGCGATGTGGCTGCGCGAGGTACAGCGCATGGTGGAACTGCGCTGCGCGTAACTCGAGTAACTCAAGGGATCCTTGATGCGACGGACGATTATCGCGGTGCTGTTTTGGGGGGTGACGCTGGCGGGGGACGGATCCAAGAATCCGCCTCCGCCAACCGCAGTCTTCTCGAAGGCCGCCCAGGAACGGGTGGAAGTGCCGCCTCCGCCGTTCTCCGACGGGATCTTCCCCTGCGGCAATTGTCACGAGTCGATGCCCGTGGACCGCACCCGGCGCGAGCTTACCGGCATGCACAGCGACATCGTCCTGAAGCACGACGAAACCCATCGCTGGTGCCTGGATTGCCACGACGCCACCGACCGCAACTTCCTTCACCTGGCCAGCGGAGAGCGCGTGCCGTTCGAGGAGTCGTACCGCGTGTGCGGCCAGTGCCACGGAGAGAAACTGCGGGACTGGCGCGCCGGAGTCCATGGGCGCCGCACCGGCAACTGGAATGGAACCAAGGGGTATCTGCTGTGCGCGCATTGTCACAACCCCCACCAGCCGCGCTTCCGCGCCGTCGCCCCCAAGCCGGCGCCCCAGCCGCCGAGCAGACCCAAATAGCTATGAGGTACGAGCCTTCAGCCATCAGCTTCTTCCGCGCGCTGTGCGGCCCCTGTGCAACCTCGCCGCGAAGCGGGTACCGAACCCTCCCCATCCCACGGAAAGAGCTGAAGGCTGAAGGCTGATGGCTGATGGCTACTGGAGGATTTCATGGAGACGGACGACAACACGCAAGACCAAACCGCAAACCCCTCGCGACGCATGTTCGCCACCGCCGCCGCGGCCGCGGCCGCCGGTTGGATTCTCACCGCGTGCGGGCCGAAGCGTCTGTACGAGGTGCCTAAGAGCCGTCTGCGGCGGCAAATCGAAGATCTGGAGCGGAAATACAGCGCTCGCTACGGCAAAACCGTCACCGTCTCGGACGCGGGGCCTCTTCCCGGCGTGGAGTTCGCTTATGCCCTGGATATCTCGCGCTGCATCGGCTGCCGACGCTGCGTCTACGCCTGCGTCGACGAGAACAACCAATCGCGCGATCCGCAGGTCCAGTGGATTCGCGTGATGCAGATGGACAAGGACAAGGGCGTCGATTTCTCTCACTCCACTCCGTACTACAACCCCGCCGAAGTTCCCGAAGAAGGCCACTTCTACGTCCCCGTCGCATGCCAGCACTGCGAGAATCCCCCCTGTACCAAGGTGTGCCCCACCGGCGCCACCTGGACCGAGAAGGACGGCATCGTGGTGATCGATTACGATTGGTGCATCGGCTGCCGCTACTGCATGGCCGCCTGCCCCTATGGCGCGCGCCACTTCAACTGGGAAGAGCCCACCATTCCCTCCGCCCAGGTCAATCCCAACACCCACTACCTGGGCAATCGCCCGCGCATGAAAGGCGTGGTCGAGAAGTGTACCTTCTGCATCCAGCGGGCCCGCGCCGGGCGCTATCCCGCGTGCGTGGAGGTGTGCCCGGTGGGCGCGCGGAAGTTCGGCAACCTCCTCGACAAGGACAGCGAGATCCGCTACATCATCGAGCACAAACGCGTGCTCGTGCTGAAAGAAGAATTGAATACCGTACCGAGGTTCTTCTACTTCTATGCAACCTGAAACTCCCGTCAACAGCCTCCACCTGTTCGGCGGCTTCGCCCGCGGAAGCCTGAGACTGATATCCCGCGGCAACCGGGCCTATGCGCTGTGGCTGGCGTTCCTCGGGGCGCTCATCGCGTCCGGCGCCCTGGCGTACGCCAACCAGGTGCGCATCGGCCTGGGTGTCACGGCCATGCGCGACCAGGTGAGCTGGGGTTTCTACATCGGAAACTTCACTTTCCTGGTGGGCGTGGCGGCGGCCGCCGTGGTGCTGGTGATTCCCGCCTACATCTATAATTGGAAGCCCATCCGCGAGATCGTGATCTATGGCGAACTGCTGGCCATCAGCGCGATATTGATGTGCCTGCTGTTTGTGCTGGTCGACATCGGACGGCCCGACCGCTTCTGGCACCTGATTCCGCCCTTCGGTTTCCTCAACTTCCCGCGCTCGGTCCTGGCCTGGGATGTGCTCGTGCTGAACCTGTATTTTGCCGTGAACTTCCTGGTGGCGACCCACATCCTGTACCGGGAATTCCACGGCCAGCGCTACATCAAGCGGCTGGTGGTGCCGCTGGTGCTGTTGTCCGTTCCCATGGCGGTGGGCATCCACACCGTCACCGCGTTTCTGTACAACGGCCTGGCCGCCCGCCCCTACTGGAATTCCTCCATTTTGGCGCCCCAGTTTCTGGCGTCGGCATTTTGTTCTGGACCCGCCATCCTGCTGGTGGTGATGCAGTTGTTGCGGCGCTTCACGCGCTTTGAAATCCAGGACCAGGCCATCTGGAAGATCGCCGAACTGATGGCCTACGCCATGTTTCTCAACCTGTTTCTGCACGGCGCCGAAGCCTTCAAGGAGTTCTACTCCGACACCCAGCACCTGCTCTACACGCGTTACTGGTACTGGGGCCTGGGCTCGCACCACACGCTGGTCCCGTACGCCTGGTCCGCGCTGTTCCTGAACCTGCTGGCATTCGGCCTGTTCATCGTCCCCAAGGCGCGCCACAACTGGACCCTGCTGAACATCGGGTGCCTGGCCACCTACGCCGGCGTGTACATCGAAAAAGGCATGGGGCTGATCATTCCCGGCCTCACGCCCGACACCCTCGGTGAGATTTACGAATACTATCCGACCCTCACCGAGCTGCGTGTGGCGGCCGGCATCTTCGCACTCGGCTTCCTGGTATTCACCTTGATGCTAAAGGTGGCCGTGCCCATCTCGCTCGGCGAGTTCCGCCGCAAGGAAGGTGCGTCGTCATTACAGGAGGCGCAACTGGCGGGCAGCGGGGATTAGCTTCGGAATCTCACGGACGTGGCGCTACTTAGTTGCAAAACTCCGCGAAAACGCGGGTGTTTTCGCCCCGTCCGAGAACTTCCGCTGGTTTGGTGTCAGATAAGCCGGTTAGAAGCTGAGAAAGAACCTGGCCGAGGGCGAGCGGGCGCTCAAACAGCTCAATAAAGTCGATATCGGGCCGCCGCTGCACGCGGATAAGACGATTCTTTTCAATCGGCGTTCAACCGCGTTCATCAGCGGCCAGCCATGTTTTTCTTCTACCAGGGACAAGGCTAGTATCACCAGCATTCGTGCAAAAGCGAACAGATCTTCAGCATCGCCGCTTGTATCATTAGTGCAGTGACGAAAAAACTCTCTGAATCCGAGATCCGCTCCGCGTTGTGTGAGCTGAGTGGATGGACGGTTTTGCATGGAAAGCTTCATCGCGAGTACAAGTTTGCAGATTTCATTCACGCTTTCGGCTTTATGGCCAGCGGCGCCATCGTGGCCGAAGCCATGGGACACCACCCCGAGTGGCTGAACGTGTACGATCGACTGACCGTTGACCTTGCGACCCACGATGTCGGCGGTATCAGCGCGAAAGACATTGAACTCGCCGCCAAACTGAACGCTTTGTACCCGGAGGCTGCGCAAAAGACCGGTACGAAGTGAAGCCCCGCGACCTTCGACAGGTCGATCCGGCGGAAATATGCAAGACCCGTCACTGGGAGTGCACGTTTTGCTGGTGCCCCGCCATGTTGCGCAATCGCGCCGCCCATTCGAGTGAACCCGCTTTGCGCACCGCAGTAGCGCCAGGGCAGTCGGCCGTAGTGGCCATGCGATCCGCATGGCAATTGAGTTGGATCAGCCGCGCAGGACGCTTCGGCGGAATGTCATCCGGAATGCATTGGCCCGTGACGTGCTCGGGGGTTCACAGGAACCCTATGAATGGCAAGATGCACTACGAGAAGGAAGCCCCATGACCAGCGCCACAGCCTTGCCGGTCACTCTATCGAAACTCGTGAGCCGGCATGAAGTCGCCGAAGGCACGACCGCGTTCCGCTTTGAAAAGCCGTCGAACTGGGTATTCGCGGCAGGCCAGTTCCTCGATATGAGCTTGCTCGATCCTTCAGAGACGGATGCCGAAGGAAATACGCGGGCGTTCTCCATCGCGAGCGCTCCCCACGAAAAGACCCTGATGGTGGCCACCCGTATGCGCGATACGGCGTTCAAGCGAGTGCTAAAGACGATGCCGCTTGGCTCGGCCGTCAAGCTCGATGGACCGTCCGGCGACCTGACGCTCCATCATGATGTGAAACGAACGGCCGTGTTTCTGGCAGGCGGCATCGGCATCACGCCGTTCCGCTCAATTGTGGCTCAGGCGGCGAAAGAGAAGCTTCCTCACCGGATCTTCCTTTTCTACTCGAACCGCCGGCCGGAGGACGCTCCGTTTCTCGATGAACTGCAGGCTCTGGAGGAAGAGAATTCGAACTACCGGTTGGTCGCCTGCATGACTGAAATGGCGAAGTCGCATCGGTCCTGGCAGGGCGAGAGCAGCCAGATCCATCAGGAGATGCTCGCAAGGTATCTGACGGATGCCGTCTCGCCCATCTATTACATAGCAGGGCCGCCGGAGATGGTTAAGAGCCTCCACACGATGATCCGTGAGGCTGGAGTCGATGATGACAGCATTCGCGCGGAAGAGTTTTCCGGCTACTGACCGGCCGGACATCTTGAACAGGAGATTGGGAAGTCATCGGGCAATTCGGACGTCGTATTGCTGGCGTAGCGCCCCCCGTCGTCCCCACTCAATGACCTCCCTGATTGCATGATATTGATGCCGATCCATGAGTCCGGCAAGTTGACCCGACGAATACGGATTCGCGATCAAGCCCGCTATCTGGGCGCGCCAGCGCAGATGGGCCCCGGCCAGATCATCCTCAGCCATTTGGAAATGTTTCTGGCAGATCGACTCGTTCGATCGGTGGGGCGTCGAACTCGGCATCACCCCAATGCGCTTCATTCGGCATTACCGCCGCGTCAAGCGAGGATTCGCGTAATAAACGGGAAAATCGAGTAAATGCACCTTGCGGCGGAAAGAGTCCGGCGACCGACGACACTTGCCTGGGATGATTCGACCTGCTCGCAACATACCAGGTCCGTCTTTGAAAGGGAAGGAGCCGAAAAATGCAGATTGGAATGATCGGTCTGGGGAGGATGGGCGCCAACATGGTCCGCCGTCTGCAACGCGGTGGTCACCAATGCGTTGTCTTCGACAAAAATCAGGATAACGTGAGGGACTTAGCGAAGGAAGGCGCGACTGGAGCCGCGTCACTCGAAGACTTCGCGGCAAAACTGAAACCTCCACGGACGGCATGGTTGATGGTGCCCGCGGCGGCGGTCGACGAAACACTCCACGACCTCTGCACACAAATGCAGAAGGGCGACATGGTCGTGGATGGAGGTAATTCTTACTACATCGACGACATCCGCCGCGCCAAGGAATTCAAGCCGCGAGGTGTTTATTACCTTGACGTTGGGACCAGCGGCGGCGTGTGGGGTTTCGAGCGTGGTTTCTGCATGATGATTGGCGGTGAGGCGGAGCCCGTCCGCTACCTGGATCCGGTCTTCAAGACGCTGGCGCCGGGACGCGGCGATATCGCACGCACGCCGGGTCGCGAGAATTCCGCCGGCACGGCAGAGGATGGCTACCTGTATTGCGGACCTTCCGGCTCCGGCCATTTCGTCAAGATGGTTCACAACGGCATCGAATACGGCATCATGGGGTCGTATGCCGAGGGGCTGAACATTCTGCGGCACGCGAACGTGGGCAAGAGTGCCCAGAGCGTCGATGCCGAGACGACACCCCTGCGCAATCCGGAACATTATCAATACGACTTCAATCTGGCCGATGTCTCCGAAGTTTGGCGTCGCGGCAGTGTGATCGCCTCATGGTTGCTGGACCTGACCGCAACCGCATTATTCGGGCAGCACGATCTCTCCGAGTTTTCCGGGCGCGTGTCCGATTCCGGGGAAGGCCGGTGGACCATTACTGCTGCCATCGACGAAGGCGCCCCGGCGCCTGTGCTGAGCGCGGCGCTCTATCAGCGGTTCGCGTCAAGAGGGGAGGAGGACTTCGCAGACAAGTTACTCTCCGCGATGCGATTTGGCTTCGGCGGCCATGTCGAGAAGAAGTCATGAGAGCCGCCTCCCATTCGGACGCGCTGGTGCTATTCGGAGTGACGGGCGATCTCGCCCACAAGATGATCTTCCCGGCGCTCCTCGCGATGGTGAAACACGGCACCCTCAAGGTCCCGGTAATCGGCGTCGCCCTCCCCAAGTGGAGTCTGGAGCGTCTGCACAAACGCGTGACGGATAGCATCGAGAGATCAGGCGGAGTCGATAACCGGCACGCCCTCCACCAACTTCTGTCCCTATTCAAGTACGTGAGTGGGGATTATGACGACCCGAACACGTTCGCGGCGATTAAAAGGGCGCTGGATAAGGCTCGGCGCCCGGCGCACTACCTCGCTATCCCGCCCTTGCTCTTCGAGAGGGTGATTAAAGGGCTCGGTGCTGCGAACCTGGCCGAGCGTGCGCGCGTGATTGTCGAAAAGCCGTTCGGACGCGATCTTGCTTCCGCCAGGGAGCTCAACAAAGTAGCGCGGACGGTGTTCCCGGAAGACTCGGTCTTCCGCATCGACCATTTCCTCGGAAAGGAGGCGATCATGAATATCCTCTATTTCCGATTCGCCAATTCGTTCCTGGAGCCGATCTGGAACCGCAACTACGTGGCCAGTGTCCAGATAACCTTGTCGGAGGATTTCGGTGTGAAGGATCGCGGAGCGTTTTATGAAAGCGCCGGCTGCCTGCGCGACGTGATCGAGAACCACCTCTTCCAGATCGTGGCGCTACTGGCCATGGAGCCCCCGGCCGATAGGGACTTTGGAGCCGTTCACAGGGAGAAAGCCAAGGTCTTTCGAGCCATGCGCCCTCTGAATCGTGACGACTTAGTGCGCGGTCGGTACGCTGGCTACAGGAACGAGCCAGGCGTCGCGAAGCACTCCGACGTCGAGACATTCTGCGCCCTGCGGCTTTTCATAGAGTCATGGCGCTGGGAGGGGGTGCCATGGTACCTGCGCTCCGGCAAATACCTGGCCGAAACCGCAACCGAGGTCCTGGTGGAACTGAAGCCTCCCCCGCAGCTGCTTTTCGCCGACTCATCGCCGACGACAGGCTGGGCCAACTACCTGCGCTTCCGGCTCTCCCCCAGCTCGGCCATCGCTCTGGCCGCTCGCGTCAAGCTTGCAGGGAAGGAGTTCGTTGGGGACCAGCGAGAGCTCTACCTGTTCGAAGAACAGTCGGGTGAGGAAGCGCCCTACGAGCGGCTTTTGGGCGACGCCATGGCCGGCGATGGAGCGCTCTTCACCCGTGAGGATGCGGTCGAGGCCGCCTGGGCGGTGGTCGAGCCAGTCCTTAAGACGCACCACCGGACTCGCCCCTACAAACGCGGCAGTTGGGGACCGAAAGAGGCTGACGAGTTGATCGCTCCAGACGGCTATTGGCACAACCCCTCACCGAAGGAGGCATC
>Ga0326728_10001305_pt1 | contig 89067 bp, 66 predicted proteins | sample MB3enrmetagenome_FD_207602 | JGI IMG/M metagenome (GOLD analysis project Ga0326728, IMG submission 207602) | Lab enriched peat soil microbial communities from McLean, Ithaca, NY, United States - MB31MN | ecosystem: Environmental > Terrestrial > Soil > Wetlands > Peat | place: USA: New York... | reverse complement strand
TTGCGGACGAGGATCCCTTTGCTAGACAGCATCCTGACTTGTGAATTTCCAACTTCGCCGAAGTTGACTCCCGTGGTCGGAACCTGACCCAAAAACCCTCCGCCGAACCGTCCGTCTGAAAGGAGGACTATCGTCTAACTTCGGAATTCAGGATAAGCCGTTTTGCTCCGTATCCAGTGCTTCGGAGAATAACGCCTCATACTGGCCCATAACTTTGTCGATGGAATACCCGGCGAGAACACGCTGCCTGGCGGCGGCGCCCATACGCGCGCGCAGGGGCGCATCCAGGAACAGGCGATTCAACGCGCCGGCGATAAGATCCGGCGAGCCCAACGCGGTGTGCAGGCCGTGGACTTCGTTCTCGACCAGTTGGACGTTGGCGGGGATGTCGCTGACGACGGAGGGAAGCCCCACCGACATGGCTTCCAAAAGAGAGCAAGGCAGCCCTTCGTTGGAGGAGACCAGAGCGAAGACGTCGCTGGCCTGCAACCAGTCGCGGACCTCCGCGCCGGTCTGGCGCCCGGTAAACCGAACGGCGCCATCCAAACTCAGCCCGGCGGCGAGCGTCTCCAACTCGCTTCGCATGGGGCCATCACCCACCAGAATGAGGGTGGCGTGCGGAGCGGCCCGGCGCGCGGCGGCGAACGCCCGGATCAACGATGGCAACTCCTTTTCGGGGGCCAGCCGGCCGACGTAAATAACGGTGGGCGCGGAAGCCTCGATGCCAAGCCGGGCGCGCAACTGGCGGCGGCGCTCCGGGGCGCAGGGAGCGAACTCATCGGTATCGACGGGGTTGGGCATCCATAGCAAACGGTCCGGTTCAAGCCCGGCGGCGGTGGCCTCCTCGGCCATGCCCGGATTGAGAATCATGACCCGGTGCGCCCACCGGCGAAGGAACCTCAGTTGCAGCCTTCCCATCCAAGAGCTTCGCATGACGGTGATGATGCCGCTGCCGGAGACTTTCATGACTACGGGTTTGCCGAGAAGACGAGCGACGGGCAAACCCGCGGCGAGATGCAGCCCCTGCATGAGGAAGTAGACCATCTGATAGCGGCGGCGTTCGCGGTAGAGGGTCCAGGCAACTCCAAGAGCAAAGACATAATCGCGCGCCAGCCGATGGCGGCCGAAGATCCGAACCGGAACACCGGCCGGGTCTACCCAGGAGAAAAGATCGGGCATGGGAGGCCCTCCCGAGCACAGAACCGTCACCTTATGGCCCCGCCGGAGCAAAGCGGAGCAAACCCGCTGGGCTTCCACTTCCGAGCCGCCCAGAACCGGCGGATAGGTGTGCGAGACGAGCAGCAGGGAGAAGCGGCGGTCATTCATAGAATGGTTCGTGAGCGCCTGCCTAACAATGATACCTTGCGTTCCCAGCCTTGAATGCGGGCAGACGCTTGACTATCGGATAATGAACCAGTGTGTGGCATTGCAGGACGCGTTGCTCCTGAAGCGGCTCAGACGGTCGAACGATCTGTCAGCACCATGATGGACGCGCTGGCGCGGCGCGGTCCGGACTCCGAGGGGATGGCAAGTTGGCCTGGAACGGCTTTGGGGCACCGCCGCCTGGCTATTCTGGATTTGAGCGATGCCGGGCGGCAGCCGATGCTCTCCGATGACGGCCGGATCGGCCTGGTTTTCAACGGCTGCCTTTACAATTTTCGCGAGCTGCGCAGCGAACTCGAGGGGCGCGGCCAGCGCTTCGTCTCGCAGTGTGACACGGAAGTCCTGCTGCGCGGCTACCAGGAGTGGGGCGTCGATGCCCTAGTGGCCCGGTTACGCGGCATGTTTGCTTTCGCCATTTGGGACGACCGCCTCCGAACGCTCACCCTGGTCCGCGACCGGTTGGGGGTGAAGCCCCTGGTCTATTGCGCTCGAAACGGCGAGATCGCCTTTGCGTCGACCGTCGCCGCACTGCGGGCGGCCGGGTTCGGCGGAGACGTGGACCCGCAAGCCGTCCTGGATTTGCTCGAATTCGGATATGTCACCGAAGACCGGGCCATTTACGACTGGATTTCCAAGCTGCCGGCGGCGACCATCCTGGAATGGCGGGATGGCCAATCCACGGAGAGGCGCTATTGGTCTTTGCCCGAAACTTGCGAGGGCGCGCCCACCCAGTTCGAGGAGGCTGTGGAGGAAACCGAGCGGCTGCTGGTGGAGGCCGTCCGGCTGAGGCTGGTTTCGGACGTGCCCATCGGCGCGCTGCTGAGCGGGGGCGTCGATTCTGCGTTGATCTGCTGGGCGATGTGCAAGCTCCAGGCGAATATCAAGGCTTTCACCGTGCGCGCATCGGGCGACTCCTCGGACGAAAGCGCCGATGCCCAGCATACGGCCCGGCGGCTGGGTATTCCGCACGAAATCGTAGACATGCCGGACGCGGATTTTTCGTTGGATGAGCTGGTGGACGCCTATAGCGAACCGTTTCCGTGCCAGTCCGCGCAGGCCATGCTGTGGGTTTCGCGGGCGGTTAAGCGCCGGGCAACGGTGCTGCTGACGGGAGATGGCGGGGACGATATATTTCTCGGCTACCCGTTCTTCCGGAACGCCTGGACAGCGGAACGGCTCGCGCGCAGGTTACCGGCGTTCACACCGGCTGCGTGGCGGGCGGTGCGCGGCGTCCTCCCCGATTCCGGTCCTGGGCGGCGGCTCAAGAACTTTCTCAATTACGCGACCGGAGGACTCGCCGAGTATCTCCGCGCACACGATGGTATACCGTACTACGAACAGCGTTCGATGTTGGGCGAGAGGCTGGAGGGGCGGCTGGTGCCGCAGCGGCAAGTGCCGCCGTCGCTGGAATCGGCGCGCCACCTCCTCTCGGGCGCTATGACGCACCATCACGCCGTCCATTTCCCCAGCGAGTTCATGACAAAAGTGGACGGCGCGACCATGTACTATGCCATCGAAGCCCGCGCGCCGCTGCTCGATCACAAGATCTGGGAGTACGCCGCCGCTCTGTCCCCGGAAGTACGCTTCCATGGCGGCCGGTTGAAAGCGGTGCTGCGCGAGATTGCGCGGCGGCGCATCGGGCCGGAAGTGGCGTTCCGGAAGAAGCAGGGATTCACCGTCCCCGTGGAACGCTGGCTGGCCGAGCGGTGGAGCGGCATGCTGGACCGCCTCCGCGAGGACACGGTTCTCGAAAAGGGAGGATGGATCCAGGGCGGCGCATTGCAGGCCCCCCTGAGGGAAGCGGCCAGCCGCCGGTGGATTCCCGTACAACTCTGGCGTTTGTTGGTGCTGGAGCACTGGCTGGTGAAGAATTCCCGGCGCTAGACGCTGTGTTCGCCTGAGTCAGGAACCGGGCTCATTCGCGCCGATCACCCCTGCCGGACTGCCAACCGCCACGGAACCGGGAGGAATCGGGCGGGAGACTACTGAGCCGGCACCGATGGTAGCGCCAGGCCCTACGTCGGCCATAATGACGGCGGCCGCTCCAATCCAGCAATGTTCCCCGATCTTCACCGGCACGAACACGCCTTGTTCCGCGCCCGAGATCTCACCCCGCTCATTCCGGATATGTTGCCGGCCGCCACTTATGATTTGGACGCCCGACGCAATTTGGGTGTGGTGCCCAATCGCAACTCTGCCGATAATGCAGTAGCTGCCAACGTAAACATGGGGACCCACGGTGGCGTCCCGGTGGGCAAAGAACGACCCAAACGAAATGCGGCTCGCCAGGGAACATTCCACCAGCGTGAGCCTGTAGAAAGCCACGCGCAGGTAGTCGCCCGGAATACCAGGCGCCATGGCGCAGCAGTGGGCGAAAAACGAGAATGCAGCTTCCAGCCTGCCGAATCCGGAGGCTGCGGCCAAAGGTAGCGCGGCGAGCAGACTGAGGCTGCGCAAGACAAACTTGGCGACGCGTTTCACTCTCGCTCCGAAGCGCTCTCGGCTTTGCCAGCCGGCCGTCCGTAGTTCCGGAAATACACCTCTGCCGGATTGCCCATGGCCAGACAGTACGGAGGGACATCGGAGATCACGACGCTGTTGGCCCCAATGACCGCGCCCTCGCCGACGGTGACGCCTTTCATGATGTGGCTGCCATTGCCGATCCAGGCGTAACGGCAAATCCTGACGGGGCGAATATCCTTGGGATCGACGGGGGCATTCTGAGCGCGAAGATCGGCCTGCCGGGGGTGGCCATCGGAATCGGATATCCGGCAGTCGAAGGATATCCTCGCGTCCTCTTCGATAATCACCTCTTTGTTGACCGCAAAGCCCACGCGCCAGCCAATTTGCGCGCGGTCTTTAATAATCAGCCGAGGGCGCTCAAGGAACCGGCCGGAGCTGATCGAGAAGCTGCCGATGGTTACATCGTCGCCAATATGGATTTCAACGTGCCCGTCTACATACGGCAGAGTGTCAATGGAAAGATTCCTGCCCACGGAAGCGCACCGCGCCTGAAAAAGGGAATGTCTGTAAAGGACAACCGCCAGCCAACGCGCCACCCGAATCGTGCCGAAGTGGATCTCATAGACAACGCGGAGACTGGGTTTGAGGAAGCCCGGAACACGAGGGGCGCGCGGACTGACAATGACTTTGGCCACCGACCGTATCAGTCTATATGCAGGCGTTTCTCCGCGTTTGATCTTAAGAATTAAGCTGTTAAGAGTCACGAATTCCGCTCCACTGCTCTCATTAAAACACGCCGCATTCGGCCGCCGTTAGATGTTGATGGCTCGGGCCCAAGGCAAGGTCCGGCAATTCGACTATAATAGAGGTTCCATTTATGACAAGGGAAGAATTCCTCGCGGGACTGGACGAAATTCTTGAACTGCCGGCGGGCACGGTGAAGGGACCGGAGAAGCTTGAGGATCTGAAGCAGTGGAATTCGACGGCGATGATCGGCTTCATTGCGCTGGCCGACACGAATAACGGCACGAGGATCGCTCCCCGCCAGATTGTGAACTGCACGACGATCGAAGATCTTCTGAAGCTGGCCAAGGCAGACGGCAGCTCCCACTAAGATGTCCGGCAACCCGATGGATCTCTCCGGCGCGACCGTGCTGGTGACGGGGGCTTCCAGCGGTATCGGGCGCGAAACGGCGATCCTTCTGAGTTCGTTAAACGCAAGAGTCGTGCTCACGGCGCGGAATCGGGAGCGACTCGAGCAGACCCTTTCGAGCTTGCAGGGCCAAGGACACCGGATCGAGGCTTTCGATCTCGGCCGCATCGATGAAATTCCGAAATGGGTCCGCTCGGTGGCTGCGGAGGCCGGTCCGTTGAGCGGCTTGGTCCATGCCGCGGGCACACAACTCACGTCGCCAATCCGGTTCGTGGCGCCGGCAGCGATCGACGAGCAACTGAGAACGAACTTAGTCAGCGCGATGATGTTGATGCGGGGATTCTCTCAGAAGGATTGTCACGCCGCCGAAAGCAGCGTGGTGTTTCTCTCTTCAATCGTTGGTTTCACCGGGCGGGCGTCCGCATCCGTCTACGGAGCTTCGAAGGCTGCCTTGATCGGCTTGGCCAAATCGCTGGCCGTGGAGCTGGCTTGCCACCGGATACGAGTGAACTGCGTAGCGCCCGCATTTGTGCAAACAGAAATGTTTGGTCATTTCCGGGAGATGCTCTCCCCGGAGCAATCGGCAGCGCTAGAGCAAGCGCACCCGCTCGGTTTCGGAACAGCGCGCGATGTGGCAAACGCGGTCGCTTTCCTGATTGCGAACACGGGGCGCTGGATTACGGGATCGACGCTGGTGGTGGATGGCGGCTACTCGGCGCAGTAAGAGAGTTAGGTGGACCCGAGGAGGTTCGGATGCAGGCCGCACTCTCGGCAATTGAGTATTATCTTCCGATTAAGACGCTCTCGACGGCGGATCTCTCGGCCGAGTTTCCGGAATGGTCGGTGGATAAGATTGACGAAAAAACGGGCATTCGGGAGAGGCATATTGCCGCTGCGGACGAATGCGCTTCCGACATGGCCGTGGCGGCGGTGCGAAAGCTCTTCGCTTCCGGCGCCTGCCAGCCCGAGGCGGTGGATTATCTCCTCTTCTGCACACAGAGTCCCGACTATTTCCTGCCCACCACAGCGTGTCTCCTTCAGGACCGCCTGGGAATTCCAAAGACAGCGGGAGCACTGGATTTCAATCTGGGCTGCTCCGGATTTATTTACGGACTCGGCCTGGCCCAGGGGCTGATCGTGTCCGGACAAGCTTCGAACGTCCTGCTGCTCACGGCTGAAACCTACAGCAAGTTCCTCAACCCGCGGGACCGGAGCGCACGGACGATCTTCGGGGACGCCGCAGCGGCTACCCTGCTGACGGCCGAAGACTCCCCCAATCCTCTCGTTGGACCGTTCGCATACGGCACGGATGGGAGCGGCGGTCCGAACCTGATCGTTCCCGCGGGCGGAATGAGGCGCCCGCGCTCCGCCGAAACCGCCATCCCTATTGAAGCCGAGGGCGGGAACATGCGGAGCCAGGAAGATTTGTTTATGAACGGCGCCGAGATCTTCAACTTCACGCTCGACGCCGTCCCCCAGACGATCGCCAGCCTGCTGAAAAAGGCGCGGCTGCAACTGGCGGATATCGACCTGTTCGCATTTCACCAAGCGAACCGGTTCATGCTGGAACATCTTCGGAAACGGCTCAGAATCCCTCCCGAGAAATTCCAGGTGACGCTCAACCACTGCGGGAACACGGTTTCCTCGACCATTCCCATCGCGCTGAAACACGCAGCGCTCGAGGGACGACTGTCCAAGGGGGCGCTGGTGATGCTGGTGGGTTTCGGGGTGGGCTATTCCTGGGGAGCCGCGCTGGTGCGCTGGTCGGGGCTGCGTTGATCGACGGTAGCTTCTCCGGCTCCAGCCACCAGGCGGGTCAGCAACCTCGTAACAGACATGGTGCAGGCCGCCGCCCTTCTCACGCAGAAAACGTGTCACTGCGGCGAGATTTCAAAATTGTGCTTTCATCATGGTCACGGCACCCGCATTTCCGCGCACAGATATTCGTGAATGCGGTCGAAGGAATCCAGTTCCGCCAGGAGGTCGAAATCCACCTGGATGCCGAACTCGTCTTCGATCACGTTAACCAAGGTGATGGCAGCCACGGAGTCCCAAGACGCCACCGAAGCCTGGGTGCCCACCGGAATCTCCGCCGCGGGCAGATCCGGGAATACCGCTTGAAAACAAGTCACTAGGCGGTCTCTGACTGTGCTCATTAGGTCTGGCCCGCTTGTGGTTCACCAACATGGTGGTACAAGGGCGGGCACTTCTCCTCAAACTGGGCGCGCGTTAAGACGAACGGCGCGGTGGGCCGGTCGCCCACAATGCCGGCAAAGAAATCCTGCAACGGACCATTCTTCGCTGTGGGCATGAATTCAAAGGTGATCGCATCCGCACGGTAGCGGTCGAACAGCATCTTCAAGCAATGATGCTCGATGCGACGGGAAAACGCACGGCAGCTCATCACCCATGTCTCAATATACAACGTCTCGCCGTCCTCCCGCCCCTGCACCACCGCGATCTTGCCGAGGGGGCCGAACTTGTCCTGGTAACTGACTGTGGCCAGCAGCGCTCCCTGGCGGGACAACCGGCTCTTCCAGTCAGATTCAGTGTAGCGGACGCCATTGAGGTTAAACTGATTCGTTTTGTTGACCAACTCCAGCACGCGCGGGTCGTTGATAGAGAGACAGAAATCAAATGTGATGGCAGCGTCGGACTGTTGGAGAAAGGCCTCCGAGGCCGATCCGCCGCCGGCCATCTCCTGGAAGACCGCGCCCCGGCGGACGCTCTCTAGCCGGATTGCGTCCTCCGGGGAGATCCGGGCCTTCCCGAACAGGTCGCGCAGACGGTGGAGCATGGCGTACGCAGCGCCGTAGTCGTCCTTCGGAAACCGAAGACATTCGATGCCCGGATGGGCCGCGGCCACCTCCGCCAGTTCCATGGGGCTGTCATCCACGAAAACCACGCTGTCGGCGCCGATGTTCCACGTGCGCAGAATGCGCTCCACGGAGCTGGACTTGGCGTTCCAGTTCACTTCCACGGGGAAGATCTGATCGGGAGGCAGGAGCAGATCCTTCCGCAGGAAGGCCTGCTGGACGGAGACCGGATCGTTCTTGCTGGCAGCACCAATGAGAACGCCCTCCTCGGCCAGCGCCGCCAGCAGCATTTGATATAGGCCATGCAGTTGATGGTGGCTAGCTAGATCCCAACTCACCTTTTCGGGGCCGATCTCACCTACGATTCCCCACCACAACGTATCATCGAGATCCGAAATCAGGCCCTTCTTGGGCGTCGCCGGCGCGAGCAGCCGCGCCAAAGCCGCTCCCACGGCAGAAGCGTGTGGAACCGTATAAGGCAGGCCGGTCAGCAGGTCCGATTTCAAATCGTAGCGGTTTCCGGGAGGAGAGTTTTCGGCCAACCGCCCAGCGTTTACCAGGGAACAGCCTCTGCGGCGGGTGATGTGCGACGCAAATTCGAGGAGATTCCGTTCGAGCGCCAACTCCGCTTCCGCCGTCTGCCAGCCTGGCGTGTGAAAGATCGGAGGCAGTGGCAGGGTGGGGAGAGAGAGAGCCACCGGGATGCCAGCAGGAAGGTTCTCGATAGCTGCGCCTATGCGGTCGAGTGCGGCCCGCGTGACGGACAGGATGTCAGCCAACGCTGCCGTTCCCCAATTCCCCGCTCCCCGATAGCCCAACCGAGGATCCAGGTCCGGCCACTCCAGGGCAAGGGTCACCCCATGGGCGGCAATATCGGTGTGAGCCTCCAGTGTCCCGGCCACGTCGCCGTAAAGGCCCGTGCTAACCGTTACGCGGCGGCTCGCCAGATTTTGCTGGAGGTAAGCTGCAAGGAAGGTCTGCAAATGCAGGGGGGTGAAGCCACAGGCCAGAACGACGTTGTAGCGCGGCGCGTCTGTCGGCGCGTGTTGAATGATCCTCAATGCTTCCGTGACGTTCACAGCAGTTTCCACGTTAGCGAATCCCCGCGCGCCTTGTAAATCGAGTATCGGCTCGGCCGCCTCGAAGCGCCCTGGGTTCAAGACCCCGAGATGGCGATCGCCAAATTCCGTTCACAACACTTGAATTTTCTCTATGTCCATGAAAACATGAGGCCGAGCCGGATTTTGGGGCCGGTTTCCGTAGTCGGCCATGCTACGGTGCGAATGGAGGCAGGATGCCGAGGATTCTTGTGATGATCTTTTTGAGTCTGTCCGCCGCGGCGCAGACTCAGATCGACCTGCGGACACAGACGAAGAACGTGGACTTCACGGCGGCGGTTTCGACGAAGCCGCTGAAGACGGGAACCGTGCTACCCGCCACGTGCCAAGTAGGCGACATGTTTTTCAATACAGCCGCTACCCCCGGGGCGAACCTGTACGGGTGCACGGCAGTCGACAACTGGTCGATACAAGGTGGGTCGAGCGCGTCGTGCGCGTATAATACCGTCGACGGCACGCTGGAGTGCCGGAACGCGCAGGGCGTGGTATATGCCGCGGTGCAGACCGCCACTAGCGGGACGGCGAATCAATGGGTGGATTACATCTCCCCAACGGGGGTCCCGCACACATCGCAGCCGACAGCGGCGGCGGTAGGGGCAGTGGCCGATCCAGGGTCGAATAGCGTACCTTACCGAAGCGGGCAGGGAGTAACGGCGCCGGCCACGGCCGATCAAATGAGCGGGCCGTTTTCCTGCCAGGATACGGGTTGGAGCGACGCTTATGCATGCGGCCTGACTCCTCCGATCACCGCCTACAACACCGGCACGACTTACTGGTTCAAGGCGAACAGCGCGAATACGGGGGCGGCAACCATCAACTTCAATTCGCTGGGGCCGGAACGGATTGTGAAACCATCCGGTCAGGACCTGGCGGCCGGCGACATCACAAGCGGGCAATGGGTGATGCTGACCTACAACGGGGCGACAATGCAGATGCAGAGTCAAACATCAAACACACCCGTGGCAGGGGTTTCCAGCATCTTCGGACGGACCGGGGCCGTCACTGCGCAGGCAGGGGACTACACCACAGCGCAAATTACGGAAGGCGGGAACCTGTACTTCACGAATGCGAGGGTGTGGGCGGCGCTTTCCGGAAGCGGCCCGATTACGTTGAACGCGTCGACGGGGGTGTTCGGCTGTCCGAACTGCATCACCACCTCGACTTCCGCGGACACCGATCTTTACGGCAACTTTCCGCACTTGAGCGTCATCAGGATCCAGGGCCGCCTGGTGGCGACGGCCCAGCCGACAGACCTGCAATACCTGGGTTGGAACAATAGCGTCGGCCAGTGGGAGCCGAAAACCCTGCCGACGGCTCCCGTGACCTCGGTTTTCGGACGGACGGGCGCGGTGGTGGCGTCAGCGGGTGACTATACGACGGCGCAGGTGAGCGAAAGCGGGAACCTGTATTTCACCAACGCGAGGGTATGGGCGGCGCTTGCCGGAAGCGGGCCGATTACGTTGAACGCGTCGACGGGGGCGTTCGGCTGTCCGAACTGTATCACCACCTCGACTGCCGCGGATACCGACCTTGCCGGTAACTTTCCACACTTGAGCGTCACCAGGATCCAGGGGTTGCCGGTGGGGAATGGGCCTCCTGCGAACGCGCAGTACCTGGGCTGGAACAGCAGCGCGAACCAGTGGCAGCCGACCACGCTGCCCGCAGTGCCGGTGACATCGGTATTCGGGCGGACGGGCCCGATTGTGTCGCAAAACGGAGACTATTCGTTCGCGCAGATCTCGGGGTCGGTAAGCGCCGCGCAACTGCCGGCGGTGGCCATGCGCACGGACCAAGGCAACACGGTGACCGCGGGGACGCAGGATTTCAGCGGCGCGGCCCACACGTTGCCGATGAAATCCGGCCTCACCGCGAACCTTCCGAGCCTCTGCGTCACGGGGGAACTGTACTTCGCGACCGACGCGCCGCCGGGTCAAAACACTTACGGCTGCACGGCGACAAATACCTGGTCGATCCAGGGAAACCTTAAGGTCGAGAGCGGCGATTCCACGGTGGGGCAGCGCGGCGTGCTCAACTTCGAAGCCGGAGCGGGGATCGTGACCGTGATGACGGATAGCGGCAGCGCGATCGACGTCGCGCTCGGGCTGGATACGGCAGTCGTTGAAACGCTATGGGGAGAGCAGACGGGCTCCGTCTTGTTATGCACGTCCACTAGCGGATCGAGGAGTAGTTACCAGTGTTCCATGCAGCCAACGCTCCAGGAGTATTCGACGGGCATGACGCTGCACTGGACCCCGGACGTTAATGGCGCGGGCGGTCCGACGACGCTGAATGTGGACACGCTGGGCGCAGTTCCGGTGAAGCAGCCGGATGGCGCTACAGATCCGAGTTCGGCACAGATTCTCGCCGGGCAAATGCAGACCATCTGGTACGACGGAACGTCCTTCCGGTTGATTACCATGAGCACTGTCTCCAACATCGCCAGCACAACCTCGGTGCTCAAGGGCAATGGGAGCGGGAGTGCGGTGGCGGCTGTGCCTGGGTCGGATTACGCCCCCGCCACCTCCACTACAACAATCCTCAAAGGCAACGGAAGCGGCGGTTTTTCGAGTGCCACGGCGGGAACGGATTATCAGGCTCCGGGCAGCTACATCACCGGGCTTACGGGCGACGTGACAGCAAACGGGCCGGGCAGCGTGGCGGCCTCTGTGACGAAAGTGAATGGCGGCTCGATTCCGGCTTCCGCGACTTTGGTAGGAACGGACAGCAGCGGCAGGTTCACTAGCCTGGCGGTCACTTCCCTACCCGCCACCTGCACGCCTGGTGGCGCACCCTCAGTGGTGGTCTACACGACCGGCGGGAGCACGCAGGTGTGCTCCTGCACGGGGATTAATGCCTGGACTTGCGGCGGAAGCACTAACGGCACGAATGGTCAAGCGCTCACGAGCAATGGATCGGGCGGGTTTGGAACGGCTGTTACGCTCGGGGGTGCTGCGACCCTCAGCGTGGGCACGACTTCGGGCACGGTTGCCGCTGGGAACGCCGCTACCACGGTCAACGGCCAGAGTTGCGCGCTCGGTTCGACATGCACGGCGACAGCGGCTCCGAGTGGGTCGGCAAGTGGTGATCTCGGAGGAACCTACCCCAGCCCCACCGTGCAATGGTATTCGATAGCGATCCTTCCTCCCGCCGCTTCCGCTATTGTTGGCCGAGTCTACAGATGGACCGGCGCGACTGCGGCGAATACCTGTCCATCGGCGGGCGCTGGTGGATCTGGCGGGTCTGTCACCTCCAATTGCATCACGGATGGCACGTACTGGTATTCGATCCTTCAAGGGACCTCCGGGGGCGTGGTGCCAACGTGGAATCAGAACACCACAGGCAGCGCCGGAACAGTGACCAGCATCTCATCGCACGCCTCTACGGAACTGTCTGACACGGCCAACATCGGATATCTGAATACGACAAATGCAATCACTGGCTACAACAACTTTTCGGCCGGCCGCGTCCGGATGCCCGAAGCGACGTTTGCGAGTCCGCCTGGAACCCCTCTAACAGGGCAGGTGTTCATCTTTACGGATGCGACGGCCCTTGGAACGTGCTCGGGCGGCGGCAGCTCACTTGCGATTTGTCGATATTCCGGGAGCGGATGGGCGGCGATCGCCGGGGGAGGCGATAGCATGATGTGGCCCTCCTCGGCTGGAATCGCCGTGTACAATGGGTCGAGCTCCTGGGGGACCTCCTTAACCGCGCCAAATGGAACTCTTGTTGGCACGACGGATACCCAGACGTTGATCAATAAGACCATCGATGGTGTAAGTCCAGCCACGATGGGATACGTCGATCCAACGTCCTCGATCCAGACGCAACTCAACACGAAGCTGGCCGTCGGCACGCTGGACATTCTGCGCTTCTCCATCTGCATCACAGCGGGTTGCGGATCGGAGACGACAATCAACTACATTGCCACGATGGGATCGGGGAGTTTTGCGGAGTGCGCCTTCAATCTGGCGATAGCTCCGACCGGCTCATCCGTCATTGTGGACGTGCAGGACGGGGCGAGCACGTCGATTTTCGGTTCGACGAAGCTAGTCGTTGGCATTGGCTCTACGAGCGTGGTGTACCAATCGACCTTTGCTAACTCGCCGCAAAACTACGCACGCGGCAACAAGTACAAGGCCGTGGTTATACAGAACGATTCCAACGGCGCGGCTCAGGGAGGGACGGTGCAATGCCGTTGAAACGCGTTGGCCTGTTTCTCCTGCTGATCAGTCCGGCCTGGGGCGCGTACAACTTCAGCCGCCGCGCGGTGATCTCGATTCCGGCTGCGTCAGGGTCCACGACGCAGACGAACATCACGCTATACCTCACGATGTCGGACGGGTATCTGGCGACCAACGGCAATGGCAATGGGAAGATCCAGCATACCACTTCCCGAAACAACCTGAGCGCGGTGCCGGTGGATTTCATCCTGACGTCGGATTCGACGTGTGCGACCCTGGCGGGGAGTTACGCCTGGAACTTCACCGCCTACAGCACCACGGCTGGGACGGCGACGCTTCGCATCCTGGTTCCGAGTTACAGTGCGGCGTTTACGGTGTACGCCTGCTTTGGAGACTCCGGGACAAGCACCTGGCAAGGCGGGACTACGGATCTTGGAAGTGCCGTGCAGATGAACTGGCCGATGAATGACAACACAACGACCAAGACCTTAACGGACTACAGCACGAACGCCAGGAATGGGACGAACTCCGTAAACACCAGCACGGTGACCACAACCGGGAACCTCGACTCGGCCCTGTCCTATACGGCCTCGTCGTCGAACTACACCAGCGTGGCTGCGCCGATCAACATGAGCACCACCGGCTATTATATCTTCTCCATGTGGTATAAGACACCGGCGACGCTGCCGACCTCAGCCCAGGGAATCATGAGCGCCGGCAACAGCGGGGAGGATGGCAACACCAGCTTCTCTATTGAGAATCTCTGTTCGGCCGGTCCAACATGCACCTTGAGGGCCTCCAACCCTAATACCTACTTGAACTTCGACACGTCTGGGTTTGTGCAGCCAAACACTTGGTACCATCTGGTCGTCTTTCGCTCGAAGCAGACCTCTTCCGCTCAGTACCAGTATTACAACGGGGGCCATTTCTACAGTAACAACGCCTCCATCAGCGTGGTTGACTACAACTCGTTCTATTACGGTGTCGCTTACCCCGCCTACGCGAGCGGGACCATCGATGAGGTCCAAGTCTACAACGCCTGGCCTGCTGGTGCCACAACTTGCGCCAGCACCGGAGCTTGCGCAGATTGGGTGGCGACGATGTATGCCAACCAGAGCAGTCCGCCGCTCGCAGCGGCCTCGACAAACATCGCCATTGATTATTCTGTTTCCTGCGCAGCCACGACGTACGTGGGATTTCCGGGCACATGCACGGCGACAAAAACGGCTGGCAATTGGAGTGCGGGGAACACGGTCACGATCAGCGACGGATCGCAAGGCGGAACGATCACAAGCGGCGGAGACTCGGGTACGAGCATCTTAACAGTCACACCGGGCGTTGTGTCGACCTTCACTTGGACATATACGCCTAACAGCACCACGACTCCGATTACCCTGACGACGACCAATAATTACTCGGGCGCAGATCCGGCCCCTACCAGCATCGCCGTGACTGTAGCGTCCCTGTCTTTCGGCGGCTCTTGCGCAGCAAACGGATATTTGCGGACGGCCTCAAGTTCGTGCACCGTGACTTTGAATGGCGGTACATTCAATGGCTTTCTCAGTGTCACGATCTCGGATGGAGGCAACCTGGGGACGTTCGTGAGCGGCGGGAACTCAGCACCGAACAGCCTGACTGTTACGCCCGCCAGCGGATCGACGTTCACGTTCACGTACAATCCGTACCTGGTCGGGGCGAAGGCGCTGACTCTGACGAACGCCTACGGCTGGACAAATCCGAGCGCACTGATTTACACGTCATCGCGGAACGGCGATGCCTGCATCATGACCGCCAGGGCCGGTACGGACACCAGCCCGGCTCTTTGGGCCAGCGCATCGACATGGACTCCGAGCAGCCCAGCGAGCAATACGTGTATACGGACCACACCCGACAGCGGGGATACGGTCATCATCACTGGCTACCACGTTCAAATTGCGGCCAGCACCACGGCTTACATGGGCACTTGTCCGTCGAACAACACCACCTACGATCTGCAAATCGGGCAGAACAGCAGCGTCACAAGCGGTACGCTGGAGATCGCGGGAACACTTTGGCTTTGTGGGAACGTGGAACTGATTTCCGCTGGCTCCCTGGGGGACAACCCGACCACTTGGGGGATCTTCCAAATCGACACCGGGGGAACGCTCGACTTCGACAACAACCAGAACGCCTCGGTCGCTTACCGCATGGTTTCCAGCGCCGAGTATGGCTGGAACAAGCTCTATTTCGGGACATTGGGCGACACCTGCACGTTCTCGACTGGAACGTGCCCGACCACGGTCAAGAGCGTGAACTTGGGAGCCGTGAACCCGCACCTTTATGAGGCTACGGTTTCAGATGCTTTGGTCTACCGGATTTATGGCGCGCTGATTTCAGATTGCGGCGCGTCAAACCAGGGCTGCATCGAAGAGAGCACCAGCACCAATTCCAATATCAACAACTATCCAGATGCGGGCGTGATCGACATTGAAGGCAATATCTTTCTGCGCACGGGCACCTTTCAGTCGATATCGGGACTTTGGGCCCCTGTGGCAAATCCGACAATCGTCAATAACCGTTTCCTGAGCGACCTTGCCGGGGTGGATAGCCTGGATTCCTCAGGAGGCTCTCCAGGGCCGACGAAAACTTGCATTTATTCAGGCAATTATTTCAGCGGCACATTCGGCCAAGGCAGCAGCCTTTACAACGGATGCGCGTTCACAGGGAATGTCTTTGCGGTTGGCCCCGGAATGGCTTCCAATGGTTCGTACCCTTACGGTGCCTTCTCGGACAATATTCTTTCTCTCGATCCAGCAGCAGCGGGCATCGATTTCTACGTGACTGGCACCAATTTCCAACGGAATATCTGGATGAAAACCGCTGCCGGGGGAACTGGGTCCACGCACATGATGGCCATGCCGGCGTCATCCAACTGGCGAATTACAGATAACATCTGTCTGAGCCTAGGCGCGGAAACTGAAGGCCACTGCATCAATGCCCTGAACGGAAGTTCCAGTGCTACGTTCATTATGCTGAACAATCTGGGTCTGCCTGCCGCCACCAACGGCGCGAACGCTGGAAACGGCGCAAACTCCGGCCAGTGGGATACTTACGCGACAATCCTTCCCAACGCAGACCATTTGCTCTACTTCGATCACAACGGCATGTTCGGGGCTGCGAACTTTTCCTGGGGCGTAGCGGTTGGCCACGCCGGACCCACGTACCCGAGTAACCAAGTGCTTCAGTCGTATCGTTCCAATGTCCATTGGGCCGCCTCTGGAACCGGAAATTTCCCGATCAGCAACAACTCGATGGGATACGGGAACGGACCAGGAAATAGCGTGAACACGGCAAACCTTGGATGGAACGCGATGTACAACCAGACCGCCTCGACCGGGTTTGCGGCAGGGGTCAACTCAAATTGCAATATTGGCGGCAACGGCTCCGCCTACCTCGGAACACCTTACGACATCTGTGAGCAATACAAGGCCAGCCCGGACAATACGCAGTACGACCTGTTGAACACCAATCCCAAGGTGATCGACAACACGCGGAATCCCTTGACTTGGGCAAGCCGGGTGCATGGAGGAACGGCGTCGCTAGCGGGCATGCTGGCGGTTCTGCAAGGCTGCCCGAGCATAATTTGGTGTATCGAGGAAGCTCGGACCTGGACCGCGCGCGGATTCCAGCCCACGAACCTGGCGCTCAAGGGGAAAGCACATGACGGACGGATCGTGGGATTCGCGGGAACCTATGGGAGCGGCTATAGCGGGTCGTGCAGCGTGACAGTTACGCCGCAAGATGCGGCGGATCTTGGGACTGGGTTTGCGGCGACGTGCTCATTCGTGAGCGGCGCGCCTGTGATTCAGATCGCGAATCCTGGCGCGAACTACCGGATCGCCACTCCGGCGGCAGTCGCGATTGGAGGAACTTGCGCTGGGGGCTGCGTGGCAGCGAGCCTGACGCTGGTGATTTCGCCGCATGATATCGGGCCGGTGCAGATGGCGCTGATTCCGGGGGCTATGTGACGCGTGTTTCAGCCAGCGCCAATGCTGCTGCCATTGGGGAGATGCTGTCTGTAGTGGCGATCCGCCACCATCGACAACATAGGGAATCGCGTGCATCGACCCTGGCAGTTGCCAGACCGGAACCAGACAGTTGCTGAGGATATTATGATATTATACGGCTCCGTTCAATTGCACGATCCGCGCATGGAATACGACCACGGACACCGGAACGGTAATTGTCGACGCGATGCTGGCAAGTAACAAAGGCGGAAGAGCTACGGTTGTCTCTAATGCAAATGCGATTACCACTGGAGTTTGGCGGTACGCAGCGGAATATGCGAGCCAAAAGGCATCGGCAGCTTTTTTGACCGCAGGCGCGGAGGAGGCAGGTCGCGCCCCGACGCTCGGGCGAGCGATTACCTGGTGAATTTATGCGACAAAGGGCTTTTTATCCTCTAGTGTTTCTCTGTATCCACACAGCTTTCGGCGGGCAGTCCATCCAGGTGACCGGTGGCAGTCCATCCGTGACCCTTCCCAACACAGCTCCCTGGACCAGCATTGGGGCCAGCGGACAGCCTACGCGGTGGGAACTGCGCATCCACGGCTTCGGGCAGCAATGGCCAACCGATGGATTCAATTTAGGTCCGGTAATGCTCTACCATGAGGTTGGCAACTACAACTGGGTGATGGCGAATTCAAACTTCAATAGCGACACGATGAGTGATAACGGCGTGATCATCGATGGCTGCTGCGAGGGGCGGACAGACGTGCTCGTGCGGGTGCAGCGTGACGTGGCAAACGTCCAGTGGACGATGGAGATCTGCGACACTACCGGGGGGAACTGCCAGTCCCAGACTACGCCGATCCTGACCTTCGGACCGCCGTCGTGGGCGGGCTTCACCATCAATCCAAATCCTGGAGAAAGCGTGGCATTCATGCGCTGGTTTTCGTCCGTGGTCCCCGTTGGTACGCCAATTCCGATAATCGCGACGGGCGACCTGGGAGACTGGGAGTTCGAAGGGAATCTGACCGATTCGAGCGGGCACGGGCTCACGATGAGCGGCGGAGCCTACAGTTTCGTGCCGACGCCGACCTACCCGCCCGTTTGCAGCGCCGGGAACCAGCAGAGTTTCCGGGCGGGGCATCCCGGCACCCTGGATGGGACAAGCTCCTCGCCCCTGGATGGAGGGGCTACGCTCACTTTCTTATGGCAGCAGCTATCAGGACCGACGGCAATCTGGGGCCGAACGCTTACGCCTCGGCCGATCATCGGCCTTGGAGGCCTCACGCAGTTGACGACTTCCGACCAAAACACGGCGCAGCCTGTCATTTCGGGGCTCGCACCGGGTAGTTATACCTTTCAACTCACTGTGACGGACGGCAGCGGCCGCTCTAGCGTTTGCACTGTGGACGACGGGGCGGTGGAGACCGATGACAACGGCCTGGTAATTACGCACAATCCGGCGGTGGACACTTTGCTGGGGCCGATGGTCCAATGGGGCGCGAATCCCTGGCCGTGGATGGATAACCGTCATCAGTACGATGCCAACGTGCAGATTGCGAACATGGATACATATTACGGAGCGTGGTGGGATGTCGCCGATCCCGGGACCGTCTCTGTAACCACAGGAAGCGTTACCGTGACTGGTGTGGGGACGACCTTTACGACCACCTTCTGCAACGGACCCTCCAGTCCGACGACCCCCAAACCGGGCCTTGCGATGGTGGTCTGGTATTCGACCGCTAACCCCTCGATTCCAAGCGAAACGGGCCGGCGAATGACGGGGGTTCAGAGTTGCCAAAGCGATACACAGTTGACGATGACCGATGTTTGGGCGTATGACGTCGCTGCTGGAAGCGGCTTAAGCTATAGCGACAACTCGAACTATGGAACGTGGGCATACAATATCGCGCCGGCGAATTACTACGACAACGTGGCGGCTTTCTACGCCCTGTACTATCGCAGCGGGATCGTGGACTATCTGAACGCGGCTCGCAAACTGGCAGACCGGTTCTGGGAATGCCCGGAGACGGATCGCGGCGAGAGCTACGTGTATACTCCCAATTCGACCCACGGAAACTGGCCCAACCGCTCGTCTTCGGTGATGGGTTTGGTGCTGCGGGCGCTGGACGGGCGGCCGGATATGTGGATCGGGCTGGAGAAGATGTTTCTTTATTACGGCTATTATGGATTCAGCGGTTACACTGCAAGTGTATTGCCAGCCTTGTGGGACGTGCGCGAGGCGGCTTATGGGCTGGCGTCCGTCGCCTATTGCGCTCTGTATGATATAGACTCGGCGTACGCGAGCACGTGCCAAGGCTGGATGAACTCTACAATCTCGAACTTCTTTACAACGGCCAGGTTCTCAGACGGCAGTTGGCGCGATTTCTACGGGGATTACGAATCCTGGTACCCGACCGTTACGTCGGTCACGCTGACCAATGGCTCAACTGCGGTGGTGGGGAACGGAACCTCCTGGACGGCTTCCGAATTCGCAAGTTCCGGAGGAATGCTCGTGGCCATGTGGTTTTTGAACTCTACGGCGCAGCCCATGAGTAACGCCGGCGGGGATTCGACCTACTACAACCCTGCTTATGTGGATAGCACGCATCTGACTCTGGACCGCCCCTATAAAGGGACTACGGGAACGCACGGGTGGGTGCTGGGAACAAACGCGATACTGCCCATAGTGGGGTACGGCGCTTTGCCCTACATGGAAGGGCTACTGGCTGAGGCTTTCGACCTGGCGGCAAAGTCCATCGCCACCAGCTATCCCGCTACTGCGGCGTTGGCCCATAGTTACAGTGTGGATGCGGCCCGGTGGATCATGAATAATGGGTATCGGGCGGCCACGAAGTCGGTGTACTACGCAGCCGGTTACGTCAATTGCCAACAACTGCCGATTCCCGAGGGGAATAACCCTTGCACGGACGACCTCGACGCGGATGAGGCGCGCGTGGAAAGCGCGGAAGCAGTTGGCGGAATCGCAAGGGCTTATGCGTACAGCCAGGACACCAGCCTGAAGTCGTTCGCGGACCTGCTGTACAACGCGATGTGGGCTAAGCCGAGTACGTGCCCTGTAGGTTCTGCTCTGTGTTCGTCAGACGGCTCTTACTTGCAGGCCTTCGACAATGGCCAAGTAAACGTGTCGGGAACCCCGCCATCAGGGGCAGCACCTAAGTGGTTCGGGCAGATGTGGGGCTATCCCGGCTTGTCGGCTTGGCCGGCATACCGGCTGGGCGGCCCGCAGGCGCCAGTGGGGCAGATGTTTTACGTCGCCCTGAACCTAGCGGCGGTTCCCGGCGCCGTGACGGCTCGGGTGACGACCACAGCGGCAGACGGAACGGACCTACCCGTCGAATGCACCTCTTCGCCGTGCGCTATAACGGCCTACGGGCAGGGGGACGTCCCGGCGAAACTCGAATATCTCTCCCAGTCCGGAGCCGTGCTGGCCAGCAGTCAGATACAATTCACGCAGGAGCCATAACCGCGGAGACAAAGCCGGCGCCCGGGACTAAAGGTGGGAAAGCAGAGGCGGGTAAGTTCCCGCGAGAGCCAAAGCGTATCGGGCATTCTCATGGAAGCCGAAAAGGCTCCCTCACACTCGGGCTCAATCGCAAATGGCGCGCCGCAGCGCATCCGCGACGACATCCTGCTCAGCCTCTGTCATTTGGTGAAAGAGCGGAAGAATCACCGAGCGGTCCTGCGCGCGCTCGCTTTCGGTAAGGCAGACGCACGCAGGTTCCTGGCAGGCGCAATTCCAGGCATCGCGCGGATAGGCCGCTTCCCGGTGGGCGCACTGTACCCCGCGGCGGGCACTGACTCCTTGATCGAGCATGGCCTGCATGACCTGGCGTTGGTCGCAGCCATCCGGCAGACGCACGCAGTAGCTCTGCCAGTTCGTGCGCGCCCATGCGGGCTCATTGGGAGGGTCCAGGCCCGGAATGGCAGCCAGAAGACCGCGGTAGCGCTCCGCCAGGAACCGCCGGCGTTCCAGGATCTCCGGCAGACGCCGCAGTTGCTCGCGGCCGACCGCGGCTTGAATATCCGTAAGACGGTAGTTGAAGCCCAGCGTGGGGTAGCTCTCGAATATCACGCGAGCCGATCCGTGCCGCACGGTGCCAGGGACGCTCATCCCGTGCTGGCGCCAAAGGCGAAACTGCCGATCCCATTCTGGATTGGCGGTGGTAATCATGCCGCCGTCGCCGGTGGTGAGGAGCTTCCGCGGGTGAAACGAAAAGCAAGCGGCATCGCCGTACGGCTTACCGATATTTTCCCAGCGGCCGTCCCGGAGAATCTCGCTGCCGATGGCGCAGGCAGCGTCTTCCACCACCCGCAAGGAATGTCGCGCGGCAATCTCGAGAATCCGCTTCATATCGCAGGGCATGCCTATCTGATGGACGCACAAAATGGCGCGCGTTCGAGGAGTGATCAACCGTTCTACCCGGGCGGGGTCGAGATTAAACGAGTGCGGCTCGATATCGCAAAAGGCCGGCTTTGCGCCGCAGTATCGTATGCTGTTAGCCGTGGCGATAAAGGAATGGCTGACCGTGATCACCTCATGGCCGGGTCCCACGCCCGCGGCCAGCAGCGCTAGGTGCAGGGCTGAGGTTCCACTGGAAACCGCGCAGGCGAACGGCGCGCCGGTGCAGGCCGCAAATTCCCGCTCGAAGGCGGCGACTTCGGGGCCCTGGGCAACCCAGCCGGACAGGATGGCCCGCGCCGCCGCCCGCGTCTCCTCTTCGCCGATCCAGGGCTTGGCGACGGGAATCACGGCCGGCCCACCCCGATGTACGCAATCCCGGCGGAGCGCACCTCATCCGGCTGCCACAACGCCCGGCCATCGACTGCCGCGCGCAGGCCGCGCCTCGCAAGATCGTGAAAATCGAGCTTCGCATAAACCTCGTGCGCGGTGCTCAGAACCATGGCCGGGGGTAGTTCGGGGGCGTCCAGGCGAAATGGAGCGAAACCGTGCCCGCGAATCTCATCATCGGAGTACAGCGGGTCGTGCAGTAAGGGATGAGCGCCGCGTTTCCGCAGTTCCGCGCCGATCAGGAACGAGCTGGAACAGATATGTTCCTTTACCTGCGGTCGAAAGCCCAGGCCAAGGATCAGGACATCGCGGTCTTTCAGCGGCATCCAGATCCGTTCGAGACGCTCGATGCACCAGGCCGCCTGCCCGTCATTTGTAGCGCGGGCCAGCCTGGTGAGCGCGGTATCCACCATGCGCCGCTCCGCGTCCCGGATCATGAAGTAGGGATAGATGGGCGCGCAATGTCCGCCCACTCCGATACCGGGATCGAGCAAAGCGGCTTCCCCGTCGGAGTTAATGGCGGGCACGATGGCGTGCAGATCCACGCCTGTCGCCTCTGCGTACCGCGCGATCTCATTAGCCACCGCGATGTTGACGTCCCGGTACACCATGCCGGCCAACTTGACCATCTCCGCCGCCTCGAGCGAGCCCACATTGATGACCGGCGCCCCCAGGTAACGCCCGTAGAACGCGGCCGCGCGTTCGGCGGCTTGGGGCGTGAAGCCGCCGACCACCTTGGCGTTCCGGGTGAGATGATGGAGGACCAACTGGCTCTTGACGCGCTCCGGAGAGTACACGAGGTCGAAATCCCGGCCGGCCGCCAGACCGTTCGAGCTAAGAATCGCGGCTAGCCGGCGCGTCGTTCCAACGGGCAGCGTGGTTTCGTATGAAACCATGGCGCCGGCGCGCAGGCCGGAGGCGATTTGGCCGGAAACCGATTCGACTATGGAAAGGTCCGCATCGTTCTCGGAGGTGAGCAGTACGGGGACGAGGACGATAATCGCTTCAGCCTGGCTGGCAGCCGCGGAGGTATCCGTCGAGGCTTTCAGCCGCCCCATACCGACCGCCTCGGACAGTAATTCAGGAACCCCCGGCTCATCAATCGGGTATTCGTCGCGGTTGATCGCGTCCACCGCGCGCTCTCTGATATCGCATACGGTGACGCACGCACCGTTATGCGCGAACTGGCAGGCCAGCGGCAGGCCCATCTTGCCGGCGCCGACCACGACTACGTTCATTGCGGATTCGCCTCGCTCTCGTTGAATTGTCCCCGATACCACTCGATGGTTCGCTGGAGGCCTTCTTCCAGGTCGATTTTCGGCTCGTACCCCAGGACGCGGCGCGCTTTTTCGATGGACGGCACGCGAGCGCGGACCTCGGCGCGTTCGACCCGGCGGGTCTGAAGCGTGGTCCCGGGGATCAACCGGGCGACGCGACGCGCCAGTCCCAGCGTGGTCTCGACCTCACGCGGATTCCCGATGTTGAAGACCTGCCCTGCTGCGGCTTCGGGCGCCTGAAGGATGGCTTCGACGGCGTCCACCATATCGGACACGTAGCACCATGCCCGAATCGGAGAACCGTCGTTATAGATGGCCAGGGGCTTGCCCGCCAGCGCCGCGCGGCAGAAGTTGCCGATTGCGCCTTCTCCGGTTTGCCTGGGTCCGTAAATGTTGAACGGCCGGACGCATGTGCAGGCGAAGCCGTATTGCTCGCCGAAGCGAAGCGTGAAATGTTCGCTGGCCAGTTTGCTGGTGGCGTAAACCCACCGCCGATCCGATACCGGGCCGATGCCATGCGGAGATGTTTCCTCCACCCACATGGCGTCGGCTCCGAAGACTTCGCTGGTGGAGAAATCGATGAAGTGCCCGACCTTGTTTCGCACCGCCGCCTCAAGCAGGTTGACGGTCCCCAGGATGTTCACCTGGAGCGTGCGCAGGGATTCCTGGTAGTAGCTGTCGACACCGGCTATGGCAGCGAGGTGCAGAACGGCGTCCGCGCCCGCGACGGCTCGTTCAACAGCGGCTGGATCCAGCACGTCGCCCGTGACCAGGCGGACGCGGGGGTTCTCACGCAAACCGGGAGCCGACCGCAACGAATCCCGCCGGAGATTATCGAACAGAACGATTTCATTGCCGGGTGCGAGCCGTTCGGCCAGATGCGTGCCGATGAATCCCGCGCCGCCGGTGATGAGGAGACGATTCACGATTTCTCCCTGGATGGCAGATTCCCGGAGGATTCTTCGATGAAGTACTTCGGGCGATGACGCGCTTCGTCAAGCGTGCGCCAGAGGTATTCTCCCAGCACCCCGAGCATGACCATCTGGAGCCCGCCAATGACAAGGACCGCCACCATCAGCGAGGCGTAGCCTTGAATGGTATGGCCAACCAGAAGGCGCATGGCGAAGACGTAAGCGGCGTACAGGAAGCCGAGTGCGCTCGCCGCTACCCCCAGGTACGACATGGCCCGCATGGGAGCGTAGGAGAAGGAAACGAACGTATCGGCGAAAAGCTTCAGCTTCTTGCGCGCATTCCACTTGGTGGCGCCGAACCGGCGAGCTTCCTTGACATAAGGCACGTCGGCTTGCAGGAAACCGACCTTAGCGATCTCGAGAAAGAGGCTGGGATTGGCGCCGATCGACTGGCTGACCGCATCGATGACACAACGGTCGACCAGGGCGAAATCGGAGCCATCAGGCGGCGTCTTGACTTCTCCAAAACGATTGAGCAACCAGTAGAAACTCCGCGAGAAGGCTCGATCCAGGAGGGAGATGCCTTCACGGCCGGCGCGCACCGCCCAAACGGTCTTGTACCCCTGTGTCCACAGGTTGAGCATTTTCGGGATCAGTTCGGGGGGGTCCTGGAGATCGGCGGCCATGAAAACGGAGCACTCGCCCCGGGCGTGTTCGAGGCCGGCAAGGATGGCGATATGGCTGCCGGAATTTCGTGAGAGGCGCAGCGAGTGGACCCCGGGAGTCTCCGAGCAGACACGCTTGAGTACAACGGGAGTGTCGTCGACCGAATGGTCATCCACGAGAATCACTTCCCAGGGGACGTCCACTCCGGCCAGGCAGGCGGTTAACCGCTGAACGAGGAGGTAAATGCCGTTTCCCTCGTTGTAGACGGGGATTACGACGCTAAGAGTGACGCCCGGCATGATTTTCTCTAATGCGGGCTGGGTCCGGTGTTGGCTTGTCGTGCCGCCATCGAAGAAAACGAGCGGGCACGCCTCGTACAATCGAAAATGGCGCGATATCCTCCACCACCACGGCCCCCGCGGCGACAATGCTGCCCTTGCCGACCGTGACTCCCGGGAGCAAAGTGCTGTTGGTACCAATATCCGACCAGTCTTCCACCCGAACCGGCCGAACTTCCAGGTCGGTCTGAATCACGGGCGAGCCGACGGGGATTCCGGTGTGCTGCGACCCCAGAACCTTCGCGCCAGGTCCCCAGCCAACATAGGCCCCCAACACGAGATCGCGGCCGTCGAAATAGCTTTGCGGCCCAATCCAGGTCATGGCGCCGATAACAAAACTGCCATCGAATCGCCCTTGCAAGTACGATTGCGCACCGACGAAGACGCCGTCGCCGATTTCAAACGTCTCCGGATGCAGAAAGCCCACACCCGGCCGGATGGTTACGCCATTTCCGAAACGCCGAGCCAGGGCGCGCAAAATAATGCGGCGCATCATGGCATCGAACCGGCCCTCGCCAACCGAAAACCGGCCATAGAGTTCGATCAGGCCCTCTCGACCGTACTCCTGTTTGAGACGTTCGCTGAGCGCAATCTCATGTGCTGGGTCCGGTTCGACTACAGTCTGGCCGTGGACCGCCTTGAGAACGCGAGCGGGAGGTTTGTCTTTACCCCGCATCGGCGCACTCCCCGACGATTGCAGCCACGGTCTCGATCTGTTCGGGGCGTAGTTCCGGATACATAGGCAGGCTGAGCTGGCGCGATGCAGCGCGCTCGGCTTCGGGAAAATCACCGTGCTTGTAACCCAGGTCGGCGTGGGCCGGCAGCTCGTATATCGGAAACGGGTAGTGGATGCCGCACTGGACGTCGCGCGCGTTCAGCCCGCGCTGGATCGCGTCGCGCCGCTCGCTCATGATGGCGTAAACGTGGAAGACGTGGCGGGCGTACGGCATCACCGTGGGGGTAGTCACGCCGGCGTCTTTCAAGGCCGCCGTATAGGCCGCCGCGTGGGCTTGCCGGGCCTGGGTCCACGCCTCGAGATGTTTCAGCTTGACGCGAAGAATTGCGCCCTGCATGCCCTCCATACGATAGTTGAAGCCCTTCAGCACGTGGTAGTACTTCTTTTCGGTCCCCCAATCCCGAAGCATGCGGATGGTCCGCGCATAGTCGGGATTGGCGGTGACCACCATCCCGCCTTCGCCGTAAGCCCCCAGGTTCTTGCCGGGATAGAAGCTGAAGCAGGCCAGGTCGCCCATGCTGCCGGCGCGGCGTCCTTTGTACTCCGCGCCGTGCGCTTGGGCCGCATCCTCAATCACCAGCAGGTTTCGCCGGCGGGCGATTTCCAGGATCGGGTCCATGTCCGCCGTTTGCCCATAGAGGTGGACCGGCATGATGGCTTTGGTTTGCGGCGTGATGGCGGCTTCGATCTTCGGGGGATCGATGTTGTACGATCGCGGATCGATATCGGCGAACGCGGGGCGGGCGCCGGCGTAGCGGATCGCGGCGACCGTGGCGACGAACGTAAAGGGCGTGGTGACGACTTCGTCGCCCGGACCAATGCCGGCGGCCAGCAACGCCAGGTGCAAGGCGCTGGTTCCGGAGTTGACGCCGATTCCCATCCGCGCGCCGCTATAGGCCGCGAATTCTTCTTCGAAAGCGGCCACTTCGCGGCCCAGAATAAACGCGCTGCTTTCGAGGACGCCGGCGACGGCCGCGTCAATTTCGGCTTTGATGCTGTGATATTGGGCTTTCAGATCGACGAGTGGAATCATGCGGCGACGCCTTTCGCTTGGAGCTCAACCAAACGGCCGCGGTCCTTCATGGAGAGTGTAGCCGCCTCCAGAATTCGTACCACCTGCAAACCGGCCTGGGCGTCGGTTCGGGGCCGTTCGCCGGTTTCCAGGCAGTGAACGTAATGCTGAAACTCCACGCTCAGGCTCTCGGTTCCATCCAGCTTGGGCGCCCACAGGTCGCCCACGCGGTACCCTACCAGTGCCTGATAAAAGCTTTCGGAATTCGGCGCTACAGTAATGCCGCGGTCGTATACTTTCACTTTTTCCAGCAACTCGAGATCGTCGTAAACGATCATCTTATCGCTGCCGCCGATCAGGGTGCTGCGCACCTTGACCGGAGAAAGCCAGTTCACATGAATGTGAGCGATCAATGGCTGTTCGAAGAACATCGTGACATAGGCGATGTTTTCCGGCCGTCCCTCCACGTGTGCCAGACCGGTAGCCGAGACGGCGGCCGGCCGCGCGCTCAGCACGTAATCCATGATCGAAAGGTCGTGCACGGCGAGGTCCCAGATGACGTTGACGTCCGGCTGGAACAGGCCGAGGTTCACGCGCACGGAATCGTAGTACTGGATTTTGCCGAGGCTGCCGTTATCGACCAGTTCCTTGATCTTACGAACCGCGCCCGCGTAGATGAAGGTATGGTCCACCATGATCTGAAGGCGGTGCGCCTGGGCGGCTTCGATCAGCCGCAGGGCTTCTTCGGAGCTGGCGGTGAGGGGCTTCTCGACGACTACGTGCTTGCCGGCTTGAAGCGCCTGCATAGCCAGGCGGAAATGCGTGTGCACGGGCGTCGAAATCACTACTACATCGACGCGGGGATCGTCTATCAGCTCCGAATGGTCCGGGGTCGCGGTAATGGCGGGATAGCGGGTTTTCGCCATCGCGAGGCGCTCCGGCCGCAGTTCGCTCACGGCGATGATCGCGGCTCCCTTGGTTTCGGCGATATTGCGGGTCAGGTTTGGTCCCCAGTAGCCGTATCCGATCACTCCAAAGCCAATCAAGGTTTCGACTCCTTCAGGCGCGGGCCACTACCGCAATGCCCGCGAGGATAATCAGTATGCCGGCGATCTTCTGAGCGGTGATGCGCTCCTGAAAGAAGATCGCGGCTCCGCCCGTGACCAGGACGAAGACGGCACTGACCAGTACGGGGTAGCTCGAGCTCAAATCTTCGATGCCGATCACCGCGAACCAAAGTACCGCGGCCACGCCGTACAGCAAGACTCCGCCGACAAACAAGGGTTGCCGGGCGAGAGCGCCGAACTGGGCCGCTAGAGCGTGGAACTGGAGCGTGAGCCCGCCGGCATTGCGGACCCCGGCACGCATCTGGAGGTTGGCGCCCGCGGTCAGCAGCGCGCTCGCCAAAACCAGCGCGGCGCCCCGCCCGCTCATGCGGTCTGCCACCTCTCATGCCGGCCGCCGACGACGATGCCCGCTGGAACGCCGGCCGGCACATCCTCTGTCACAACTGCCCCACCCCCAACCAGCGCACCCTCGCCGATTGTCACGGCGCACAGAGTCGTGGCATCGATCATCGGAACAGACCCCGTCTTCCCCTATCGCGGCTCGGGCTCACGACCTTATCTTGGCACAATAACATTCGGGAATGCCATCCCAGGTCAGTCCTTTTGGTACACATAGTACCCGCGCAATGGGGCGTACACCAAGCGAATGCCGCGCGGAAGCGTGTTCTCGGACTTCCACGAAGGTCTCCAGAATGCCCGTTCCTCTTCGCTCAAAAAAATGAACCTCGCGTGGTACTTCTTCATGTACTCGAGCAGATACCCATCGTCGGATTCAGGAATGGCGAGGGCTTGGGCCCCAGTGCTGACCGTGTAAAAGTAGGGGTACATGCCCACGATTACCGGACTCCCGCCGGTTATGGTCCGGTTGATCGACTGCGCGGTCTGCATGTACTCGAAATTCTGCGGGCTGATCGAATTCGAGCGCCGCGCGTAGCGCCAGTCCGATCGGGGCAGCAGAACGAAAAGGTACCCCGCCGCAAGCAGAATTGCGCTGAGGCGCACCCACCCGCGCCGCCCTTCGCGAAAATCGCTCCAGGTTCGATAGACGGAGACAAAAAGCCAGGCTGCAAACAAGGTGTGGAGAAGGATGAAGTAGCGGCCTTCGGCGGTATCGGCGCCGATAGAAAGAAGTGCGATTAGAAACGCAGCATAGACAAGCACGGAAATGAAACCAGGGGTACCGAGAACACGGGGACTGAGAGACAGCATCAGGAGGGACAGGGCCGTCAGAAGAGCTAGCGCGGCATAGCTCGAATCCGTCGATGAACGGAAGAGTTCCCTAATCAGCGCAGACACTGCGTACTGGATACAGTGGGCGATGAAGGCTTTGGGGTGTTCCTTCAGAATGGAGGCCCACGGCGGGGCGGGGGTTGGCCAGTGAAACACGCGGGCCACAGGTTCATTGCGTTGCCAGGCCTGAACCTGGAGGTCCATAGTTGGCCCAGCGTCGCTGCGGAACGGCGATCCCCAGATTTTGGCGGTATGAATCAACCAGGGCGAGGAAATGGCGGCGGCGGTTATCCCCAGTAGTGCAAATCGCGAAAGTGCCCGGCGCCACCCATGCGTGAGCAGGAGCCAAATAACCAGGGCCGGCACGAGCATGATCGCCGCAGAACGGACCAGCCACGCCAGGCCGAAGAAAACGCCGGCCAGAGCTGCCATCGCGAGTTTGTCGCTCCGCACCAACGCCGCCAGGAGCGCCGCCACGAACATCACCCATGTCACATCGGTTATGGCGACCCAGGAAAGTCCCCATACCGGTGGAAACAGCGCGGCCAGCGCCGCGGCCCCGAACGCCGCGCGGGGATTTGGGACGTAGCGCTTCAGAAGAAAGAAAAGCGCCAGCATGAGCCCGGCGCTGGACAGAGCCGAGATCAAGAATCCCGCGGATGGCGCGTCCAGCCCGAATAAACCCATGGCGCCGGCGGTCATCACGGGGAACAAAGGATTGGCGTTGTGGTAGGGCATCGGGAGGCGCGCGGGCTGGAGACAAACGAGCCACAGGGCGTCCAGAACAAAGCCTTTGCCGGCATGGAGGTTCTGGGCGACAATTGCGAGATAAGCGGCGTCGTGCGGGAATCCCTGCGCGTGCATCGGGTCGCGAGGCAGGGTCACCACCCGAAAGACGACGTAAAGCGCCAGAATCAGGAATAGCACCAGTGGCGCGCGCCGGGCGTATGAAGGCAATATCCGGGCCCAGGCCTTTGACGTGTACATGGCCACCAAAGACAGCTTATTCTAACATCCGATCTTCAGCGCCGTTGACCTCCGGAGCGTCTTTATAATCAATGGACACCGCCTGGGCACCATTAACAAGCACCGGCTTCGGCTTTGAACGCTTTGCGATAGGATGAATAGTCAGTGTCAGGCCCGCAAGTATGGATAAGGAAGTTATCGTCGGCGAGATCATGCAGCGCCATGGGGCACGTTGCTCCGTAGAGGACTTTTATTCCACGCTGAACGTGACTTTCCACGAATTCGAGTCCGAGGTGTACGATGAAGCGCACGCCGATATGTGGGAAACTCTTCCCGCGCTGTTCGTCCTCCTCATCGACGACTGTTTGGACGCCTATCCCGATATGCCCCAGCACATTCGCCTGCTCGATATCGGGTGCGGCACCGGTCTGGCTTCCGACTGTCTTTTCGAAACCTCTATCGACGCTAGAATCAAATCGGTCGACCTGCTCGATATCTCTCCCGCCATGCTCCAGCGCGCCTCACGCCGGATTGCCCGCCATGGCGTACCGGTGAAGCTTCACCAGGGCACGGTCGACTCCCTGCCTGCGGGAAACAGGTACGAATTCATCGTCGCCTGCTCCGTGTTGCACCACATTCCCGATCTGCCGACCTTCCTCAAAGCCGTCCGCGAGCGGCAACCCGATGGGGGCGTATTCCTGCATGTTCACGACCCCAACGGAGATTATCTGCACGACGCCGAACTTCGGGAGCGGAGCGCCCGACTTTCGACAGGCGCGCCTCCCGACTGGGTCCGCCGTCTAGCCCCGGGCCGGATCATCGCCCGCCTCCGCCGGGAATTGACGGGACCGAATAAGCAGGATTATCTGTTGAAGACCAACCGCGCTCTGCTCGAAAAGGGCATGGTCGCCACCCCGCTCTCAGCGGAGGAGATCTACAGCATTACCGACATCCAGATTCACAGCGGCGGAGCGGGCATTTCCATTTCCGCGATCAGATCCTGGCTGCCGGATTATGACTGTCTGTCGCTGAGATCCTACGGTTTTTTCGGCACAGTATGGAGTTCGCTTCCGGCGGAATACAGAGAGGCGGAGGAGAGCCTGATCGCCCGGCGCGCGCCAAACGGGGCGAAAATTGGGGCCGCCTGGAAAGCCCGAGCCTGCCCGCAGGGAACGCCCTAGCCCAGTCTGCGGACTCGCGGCGGTAGTCATGTCAGTTGTTTCAGTGCTGCGAGCAGTTGTTGGCGGAGACGACATCGGCGGTTTGCAAGAGGTCCGCCAGGCGCCTCAGAACGCTCCAGCGCTGACCGGCCAGCGTGAGCACATCGCGGAACACCGCCGACCGCCAATAATACATGAACAGAAAATAGAAGGCCGCGCCCATGACAACGCAAATCCCAAAAGTCGCGAACAGCGGCGCCTTAACTTGAAACACCAGAACCCACCGCAACGCGGCGACGACCGCAGCCATAGCCGCCGTACTCACCGCGATGAGCTGAACGGATTTCCATAGCGCGGTCAGTCGCAGATCGATCAAGCGGAACGCTATGGCGAGACTGGGAATCGCCAACAGGCAGCTCAGCGCGGCATAAACAGCCGCCACCCCCATGATGCCCCAGGTCAGACCTGCGACGAAGCCCGCCACGAGAACAGCGGATGACAACGTACCCCATCGAAACATGATACGCGTCGATCCCGTAGCCATATAGATGTGCCCCGTATTGGTTGTCACCGACTGTAACATTCCGATAGGCGCCAGAACGCGAAGCACGGGCACCACAGGCCCCCAGCGCGGGCCAAGGAAGAGCGCGATCAGTTCCGGCGCCAGGACAGCGGCTCCGGCCATCAGCGGGAACGTGAAGAACGCTACCGCAGCAGAGGCACGGAGGTAGGCTTGGCGGAAACGCGCGTGGTCGTTTTGCATGGCGGCAAAGGCGGGGAACAGAACACGCCCCAGGGTCTGGCTAACGGCCTGCACCGGGAACAGCATGATGTTGTATGCCAGAGCGTAATAGCCGAGAGGCGCGGCGCCCAGATACTTGCCAATCAGCAAATTGTCTGCGTTCCGGGCGAAGTAGTTCACAATATTGAAGGCCGACAGGTTCAGGCCAAACCCGGAGATGGAACGAATCTCAGCCCAAGAGAAGTGGAGTTTGGGCCACCATGGCCTGGCGCAGATCGCGACCACGACGGAGACAGAGCTGATCGCCAGCAGGTTCATCACCAGGCTCCAAACGCCGGCGCCAAGCAGAGCGCCCGTTACTGCCGCCGCCAGGCCGGCGGTCCCGCCGACAAGTTCTATCGCGGCGATTCGCCCAAACTGGAGGTCGCGAACGAGCAAGGCGCTGTGGACGCCAGCTAGCGACGAGATCAAGAAGAGAAGGCTGAGAGCACGCAATATCCCCAATAGCGCGGGTTCCCGATAAAAAAGCGCCACCCAAGGGGCCGTCAGCCAACAGACGCCGGCCACAGCCAGGCCCATCGACATATTCAGCCAAAAGACGCTGGTGAGCAGGCCGTCGTCGATATCCCGGCGTTGGATAATCGCGCTGGTAGTACCGATGTCACGGAAGAGACCCACAAACCCGATCACCACCGCAGCCATACCCATGAGGCCGTAGGCGCGCGGCGGAACCAGCCTAGCGACCACGCTGGTGCAGGCAATCGAGAGGATCTGCGTCCCGAACCGGGCCGCCGCGTTCAAGCCTGCTCCCTTGACGACCGTCGTCGTCAGGCTTGCGCCGGGCGGATTCATCTATTTGCCTGGCGGGCGTAGCGCCGGCCGCTTAGCGAGCAACCGACTGTTTGGGATCGCTTTGCGGTTCGCGGGAGCGGATCGGGAATAAACATAAAACCTGCCACGTCCGCGTAATAGGCGTTTCGCGCTGACAAGCCATAGTTTCGATCGTCGGCGCCGCGGAGCAGTCTAAGATGTCCGGAACTTATTGTATCAGGTGTGGCGGCGATACTGATGCTTAGACGGTCCGATCCCATAGAGGCATGGGATCGGCCAGCGCCGCAATCTCAAGCTGCGCGTCTTCGCTTTCGGGACAAGATTCCCGGCGTGGCGCGCCCCTGCCTTGCTCCACACTTCACAAGTGCGACATTTGGATCGCGGGCGCTGACACTTCCAGAAGAGAACCCAGAGGGCGTGTGGGCAACCCCATGTAACGCTTCTTCCGACCGAAGCGTCTTAGCGACCTGCTCAAATAAACGCGCGGAGCCTGGCCCGTAAACTCCAGGTTGTACCTGTCAGCGCACCCTGCTAGGCTTGTGAAGAGCGTCACCGGCGGGATGGGCGAGATTCAGAAGCTTGAGGAGTGTCACATTCCAGGCGTTGCCTCACTCTATCGGCGACACGAAGACCTAATAGCTGGGGCGGTTCCCCAGTCGATCCCAGGATACCTGTTTGCGATGGCTGGGCGGCATGCCTCGTTCCGGCGCGCAGGTCATGGCGTGCTCGTCCGTCGCCGGGACCCGGAAATTCTCACCTGTGTTTTGATCGGAAATCGGCGTGCGGGCCGGGAGGTGGCGGGTTAGTGTCTGGGATCAGCGTCGTCGTTACTTACTACAATCGCGAACAGTTTATCGATGAAGCGCTGCAATCGGTGTTCGAGCAGACGCTCCAGCCGGATGAGATTCTGCTGGTGAACGATGGTTCGGACGAGGCTTCGCGGCGCTATCTCGATAAGTATGAGGGTCGCGTGGCCATTATCGATCTGCCGCGCAACTCCGGACTTTCGACAGCGCGCAACGAAGGATGCCGCAGAGCGAAGGGCGAGTTCATTGCGTTCCTGGACGATGACGACATCTGGCTGCCGGAGAAGTTGGCGGCGCAACGGAGGCATTTCGAGGAACATCCCGAAGTGGCGGCGTTGCAGAGCGGGGTCATCTTGTTCTTCCAGGACGGCAGGGAGGAGCTGGCTGCGATGGACAAGCCTTCGCCGCTGGAGTTGTGGCAGGCACTGAATCAGTTCCGCACCGTCATGCCGCAGACGCTGATGATCCGGGCGGAGGTGTTCCAGGCGCTGGGCGGATTCGATCCCGCATTTCGCTGCAACGAAGAGTGGGATTTCCAGGTTCGGCTGGTCAGCGCGGGCTACCGGCTCGACGCCATGCGCACGGCGCTGGTGCGAGTACGACGGCAACGCCAAACCAGTCTGACCGGGAATTGGTTCAACATTCTCAAAGGAGACGTCCGCCACTTCTGGAAACATCGCTCGCTTTACTTCCGGATCTATGGCTGGCGGAGCCTGGTGCTGCAAAGCGCATCCACCTTGCGACGGGCGGGCGGTGACATTCGATTCCTGGGACGGTTGACGCGCATTGCCGCAACCGTGTTAGGAGGCGGGTGGACGGGCAATACCCGCCCGCCGGCGTCCCGAGGCGCGAAGCCCGCGCGGGGAGCTCACGGCGTGGCGGGAGAGCGGCCATGATCGCGGCGCCACCGCGCGACGCTTTCGCGGAGCGGACGGTCTCCGGGTTGGGTGTGGCTGCTGTATTCCGTATCTTTGAGCGTCTGATCCGGAAGCACGCAAACGGATCGGGTGGGCCAACCGTTTTCTGCATTGGATGGATTTGCCCGAATGCCAACGCTTTGGAATCGAGCGGCGGCTGATTTGCGCTAAAATGATCTGGTTGTCCGGGCATCCGCCTTGCCACACCGCGGACGCTCGCAGCTCCGCGCGGATGCCGCGGAGAGAAGATGCACATCGCTTACGAAACGCCGCGAGTGGAGGCTTCGGAACCCAGCCGTCCTTGCAACGACTACCTTTTGCAGCGCCGAATCGAGCGGAAGAATGCTTTTTGCGCCAGGCCCAGTGGAGATGGACGAGGCTGTATGTCAGTTTGCAGCGTGCCGTAGTCTGCCTTTATTTCAGGGGGGAGCAATTCGCGGAAACAGTCAGGAATGTCAGTGCCGATGTTGCTTACCTCTTCCAGACACAAAGCCTGCCTTTGCCGATAACAGCCAGTGGCACGGGCCTGATGGAGATGGCGGTTACCAATCTCCTCGATCCCGGCGATCGGGCCATTGTCCTGAATGGGGGCACTTTTGGCCAGAGGTGGACCGACATCTGCACGGTTTCGGAACTCAAACCACAGTTGGGCAGATCGCCCGACATGGATATGCTCGATGGCATGTTGACCGCCGGCGCTCCGAGCGGCGAGTACGTCGGCATCGCGAAGCTAGGAAAAGAGTTCGCGCCTGTCCCGCTCGACGAGCTCGCGCACCCTGGAAAGGTAACGTTCGCAGCGGCAACATGGTCTTATCGTGCGCGAGCCATCCGAGAACTGGATTCCGTACATGGTGGCAAGCGACATTGTCGTGAGCGACTTCACGGGTCTTATCGGATATGCGGTCTTGCTCGAATGGCGTATTGTGCTGACGCAGGTTCCGGAAGCGAAGATATGGCAGGATTCGGTGGCCACAAAAGTGTGGGAGTTCGCCCCGATTCTCGACGATGCTCGGTTTCTACGGGATCGCCTCATGGAGGCTCAAGGCAATTATCCGATGGAGCAGCTTCGTCAGTTCGCGGGCCTTGTCCATCCGTATCCAGGTGAGGCGGCTGGGAGGATTCGGCAAGCGATTTACAGAGCCTTAGACCTGGCGCCGTTTGAGGCTGCGCGCGGTAGTTCAGGGTAGTGCATTCTCGGGCCGATGCCCGATGGTTTGTGCAATGTAGATCCGGTTTACGAGCGGGCAGTTTCCGCCGATTTTTGTTGGGGGACGTGTGATCACGGTACTGATGACAACGAGAAACCGCGCCGGTATTCTCGAAGGAGTCCTAGACTCTTACACTCGCCTTACGGCGCCGCCGGAGGGCTGGCAAGTCGTCATCGTCGATAATGGCAGCACCGATTCAACTCCGGAGGTCGTCCGGCGCTTCGCCGGCAGACTGCCTGTGACGTATGTCTTGGAGCCTCAAGCAGGGAAGAGCCGGGCGGTGAATGCAGGGCTGCGGCGCGTCGCGGGCGATCTGATCCTGTTTACGGACGATGATATTCTGCCTTGTCCCGATTGGCTGACGCAGTATGCCACAGCGGCGGCTTCTCAGCCGGATTATGACGTCTTCGGCGGGCCCGAGCTCCTGAAATGGCCTTGCGAACCACCCACCTGGGCAATATGCGACAAAACCGTCAGGGGCTTGTGCTTCGCCCACGTGGATAGGACGCACAGGACGGGACCATTCGCCGGACTGCTGGTCGGAGGGAACTTCGCGGTACGGGCTCGTGCTCAAGTCCAGATTGGGGAATTTAACCCGGACGTGGGGCCGATGCCCGGCGCTTACACCATGGGCAACGAAGCGGAATTCATCGAACGGCTGAGGCGCGCGGGCTATCAGGTTTGGTGGATTCAGGATGCCGTCGCGGAACATATCATTCGCCCGGAGCAGGTTACCAAGAAATGGATGTGGAGCCGGGCCATTCGGGCAGGTCGTGGCGAATACCGGCGGGATGTGGCATCCGAAGGGCCGCCGAAATTGATGGCAGGACTGCCGCGATGGGTTATCCGAGTCTTGGTGGAGCAACTTGGCCGTGTTGCCGCGGCCTACATCCGCCGCAACGAGCGGGATTCGTTCGTGGCGCGCTGGTACTTGAATTACTATGCCGGCATGCTTGTCGAGGCCAGGCGCATGCGTAGTGCGGTCTCGCCAAAGTCGAGGCGATAGGTCCGCGCGAAAGCTCCGAGCCAGCGGCCTTCAGATGCGGCCTCTGGATATCGCGCGAGGAGGTGGGCCTCATTGATCGTATCCATGACAACGATCAGATCGAACCCCTGAACCAGTTCCTTTGTCAGAGCGCGCTCCGCGTGAAGATCCCAGGGGCAATCCGTAGTCTCGAGATACCAAACCGGCGATATTTTCGCGGGGAGTTTAGACTGGCGGCAAAGGACCCAACCGGGGTTGCGAATAAGCGCACGCCAAACCACTCCAACAGAGACGATGCGCCAGCTCGCGCAGCAACCGGAGCTGCAGCGCCGGGCTCTCGTCAATTTGAGACACTCTCCATTGGCTTATTGGCGAGATCCACCGTTCCGATTAGATTGGATTAGCGGAATCTCCGCCGCTCACGTGGGGAATTCCGCCACGCGTAGGAATTCGGCGGTTCCGCCGGAGATCAACCGGGTTCTAGCGCTTCGGGCTGCAGGCATCACGGTCAGGCCGGCGCGGGATCTTTCACCGGTGCCCATCTTCGAAGGGCCTCGAACAAAGCTCCCATTGCGACGGGCTTGGCGATGAAGTCGTCCATGCCCGCCTCCAGGCATCGCTCGCGACAGCCTACCATGGCGTCGGCCGTCATAGCAATGATGGCCACGCGCCAGCCCAGCCCCTCCCGGCGCCGGATCTCTTGGGTGGCCTCGTACCCGTCCATTTCGGGCATCTGGCAGTCCATGAAAACCAGATCGTAGGGCAGCAGTTCGAACATTCTCACCGCCTCGCGGCCGTTGGCCGCCACGTCCGCGCGAAGCCCGAGTCTCTCCAGCATCCGTACCGCAACCTTCTGGTTGACGACGTTGTCCTCGGCCACCAGCACTCGAATCGGCCAGCCCGCTGACCTTCCAGCCAATGCGGACTTCATGTCCGCGATCCGGCTGGCGGGCCCGGCGGGGTCGGCCAGTGCCATGTGCAGTTTCTTGGACCAGGTGGTGGCGAGAGTATTCAAAAGTTGCGATTGGCGCACCGGCTTGGGCAGGCAGGCGTCAATGCTGGCGCTCTCCGTGTGTCTCACGGCGTCCCAGCATCCGACCGAGGTCAGCATCACCAGCACAGTGCCCCGAATGGCCGGGTCCGACCTAATCACCTTAGCCAGCGCGGGCCCATCCAGGCCCGGCATTTGATAGTCGAGGATGGCGAAGTGGTAGGGATCGCCGCTTTGCTGGGCCGCCCGGAGGGCCTCCAGAGCCTGCTCGCCGGAACTAAAGCTTCCGTTGCGCATGCCCCAGCTTGCGATCTGTTCGTGCAGCACTCGCCGGTTCACTTCGTTGTCGTCCACGATGAGCACGCGCAAGTCTCTCAGGTCGGCCACCGGAACCGGGGCCGCGTGAGGCTGGGCCTCCAGCGTCAACGGCAGGGTGAACCAGAAGGTCGAGCCTTCGCCGGGATGGCTCTCCACGCCGATGGAGCCCCCCATCAACTCGACCAGTTGCTTGGATATGGCCAAACCCAGTCCGGTGCCGCCGTATTTGCGGGTGGTGGAGGCATCCACCTGGCTGAACTTTTCGAAGAGCAGATCGAGCTTCTCTCTGGGAATGCCGGGACCGTGGTCCTGGACGGAGATGCGCATGCGGGCCTGTTGGGCTTCCTGGCCCTGATATTGCACGGTGATCAGCACGCAGCCGCCGGAAGAGAATTTGACGGCATTGCCGACCAGGTTGGTGACCACCTGGCGGATTCTGCCGGCATCGCCGATGAAGTGGCGGGGGACAGCGGGCGAGTATTCGAGGACGAGCTCGAGCTTACGCTCCTCGGCCTTGGGAGCCAGCATGTCGTCGACTTCTTCCAACGCCAGCCGCAAGTCGAAGGGAGAAGGCTCGATGACCAGCTTGCCGGCCTCGATCTTGGAAAAATCCAGGATGTCGTTGATGACCGTGAGCAAGGCTTCACCGGAGCTGCGGACCATCTCCGTGTACTCGCGTTGCTCGGTAGTGAGGCCGGTGTCGAGCAGCAGACCGGTCATGCCGATGACGCCGTTCATGGGGGTACGAATCTCGTGGCTCATGTTGGCCAGGAACTCGCCCTTGGAACGGTTAGCGGCTTTAGCGCCCTCCTCGGCGCGCCGCCGCTCCTGCACTTCCATGCGCAGCGCCGCGGTGCGCTCCTCCACGCGTTCGGCAAGCTGCTTCTCACGCCGGCGCAATCCGCGCACCTGCCAATAATGCACGCCCGCGCCGGCCAAGACCACGGTCGCGGCGCACAACAGGTAGAACCAGATGGTCTGGTAAAACCGCGGCAGCAATTCAAAGGCAAAGGAGGCTCCCGAATCGCTCCAGATGCCATCGCTATTAGACGCGGCCGCGCGGAAACGGTAAGAGCCGGGAGGCAGGTTCGTATAGTATGCCACGCGCCGTGCGCCGGCGTACACCCACTCGCGGTCAAACCCCTCCAGGATGTAACAGAACCGGACGCGCTCCGGAAGGACGAAACTCACAGCGGTGTAGTGAAACTCGAGGTGGCTTCCGGTTGGAATCCGGCTGCCGTTTTCGATGGCCGGCCGCTCATCCGCCGCCACGCGCTCGACCAGAACCGGCGGTGGAAGCGTACCGGCGCTCATCCTGGATGGATCCACGGTCACCACGCCGCCGTAAGTCGGAAACCACAGCGTCCCGTCCCTGAGCTTGCACGCCGAGGGGTGATAGCCGAAATTGAAATCGCTGCTGCCCTGAATCCCATCCGCTGCTCCGAAGACATCTACCTCCAGCGTTTTCTTGCGCCCTTCAGCCACGGCATCGAGTTCCGCGCGGGAGATGCGAAGCAGTCCGTTGCGGCTGGTGACCCACAGGTCATGGAAGTTGTCCTCGAGAACCTGGTACACATCCGATTCCGGCAGGCCGCTGGCTTTCGTGTACGCCGTGATCTTGCCGCCGGATATCCGGCTGATGCCTCCCGTCGCCACAACCCACAGGCTGCGCTCCCCGTCTTCATACAGGTCCATCACATTGGTGGCTGCCAGGCCCTGCGCTTTGGTGATGGGAGGCAGGAACCGTCCTCCCCGGAATTCCTGAAGGCCCGATCCCGTTCCTACCCATACGCTGCCGTCGGCGCGTTCTGCGATCGCCGCAACCCAGCCGGGGGCCAGCCCTTCTTCCTTCCCCAGCACACTCACGCGTCCGTGGCTGAAGCGCCTGAGCGCTTTGACGGTGCCAACCCATACCGTGCCGTCGCTCTGCTCGAAGATCGTCCGGATGGCGGATGAAAGCTGCCAGGTGCGGCGGGCCGCCGGGTCTCTCAGATCCGCCCTGTGGAACCAGTGCAGCACCCCGTCCTCGGATCCAGCCCACAGGTCGCCGTCGCGGTCGCACAGCACCGGCCAGATCAGGTCGCTCGAAAAACCGTTTTCCGTGCTGTAATGAACGAGCTTGCCCCCTGCCGGGATTCTCGCCAGCCCGTTGCCAGTCCCCAACCAGATATCTCCCCGGGCGTCCTGGCAGATGGAACGGACATTGTCGCTGGGCAGATCTTCGCGCATCGACCGCACCACGATCCGGGAATCCTTGAGCTGGTCGAGGCCGCCCCCGGCGGTTCCCAGCCACAAACTGCCTTCCCGGCCCTCATAAATGCAGCGGATTACCTGGTTGGAAAGCCCCTCGCGCGTCTGATAGGACGTGAACCTGCCGTGGGAGAAGCGATTGAGGCCTCCGCCATCGGTGCCGATCCACAGGTTCCCGTCGCGATCTCTCTTGAGGGCGATGATGGCGTTGTGGGTCAGGCCATCGCGCTCGGTGTAATTGTGGAAATGTCCATTGCGCAGCACGCTCAGGCCACCCGGACGTGTGCCCACCCAGAGATCCCCACTGGGGCCGTCCGCAAGGCCCCAGACCGGGTTGCCAGGCAATCCATCCTTCACCGTATAGGACGTAATCGAGCCATGCTCGATCTTCTTTAGACCGCTGTTCGTCCCGACCCACAGGGTTCCCGCGGGATACTCGAAAAGACAATGTACACCCGACTCTCTGTTGCCGCTCCTGAATACGATGTCGACCTTGCCACCTTCATACCTGGAGAGCCCCCGCTCCGTCCCGATCCACACCACCCCCGCCCGGTCGGCGTACAGCGCACGCACGTTGCGATCGGGCAACTCGGAAGCCGCAACCTGCTGGAACTTGCCGTCGCGATACCGGATCACTCCTTCACCCGTTGTGCCGATCCACAGCGCTCCGTCGCCGCCCGCGGCCAGCGCCGTGAGCCGGTCCGTCGCCAGGCCCGGCGCGTTCGCCGAAGTGAACACAGTAAAACCGACCCCATCGAATCGCGCCAGGCCATTCAATGTGGCCACCCAAAGGTACCCATCCGGCGTCTGCGCGATGGCGCGGACGGAGTTGTGCGGCAAGCCGTTGGCGGTGGTCCACACTTCATGTCCGTATTGGGTAATCGCCACCTTGGGATCGAGCCCCCAGGCAGGCGTGCTTATGGCAATCGTTAGAGTCAACAGAAGACGGCGCATGTGGCCTTGCGGTCCTACTCTGTCTAGATCGTCTGAAATTGCGATTTTTGTAGGGGTGATTCATGGTGTTTTTGCCTTTGTGCCGGTATTTGGGCAGAACCGCAGCTGCTTTTGGGGCTGCCGCCCGATCTATCCCCTTACTTCCCGGTCCTCTGCGGTGTGGCATCCATCGTGCCTGATACTCGGCGGGCTTCCCATGTTGAAGATCACGCTTCACGACAGCTCCGAAGAACTCCGCCTCAAGCTGGAAGGCAAGCTGGCCGGCCTGTGGGTGGCGGAATTGCAGCAGTGCTGGCGGACCGCGGCCTCCACCACCCACGGCAGGAAGACCGTCGTGGACCTCGGCGACGTGGATTTCGTCGACCCGGAAGGCCAGTCTCTGCTGGCGGAGATGCACCGGCAAGGGGTGCGCCTGGTGGCGGTTACGCCGCTGATTCAGGCGCTGGTACAGGAAATCTCGGGCCAACCGGGTTGTGTTACGGTTGAAGAAAAGCCGGCTCGACGCTCCCATGCCCTCGCCAGCCCCGACACCGCCGGACGCGACCCGCGCGCGCTATGAGGCGTTGCTCGAGGTGGCCGAGTCCATTGCCGCCCACCGCCAACTCTCGACCCTGTTTGCCGATCTGAGCCGCTTCCTGAACCGCCTGATATCGTTCGATTTCATCGGCCTGTCGCTGCTGGACGCCCAGCAGGGCGTAGTTCGCCTGCACATCCTCGAAACCGAGCATCCGGTAGTGGGGCCGACCCTGGAAGCCCTCCCGGTGGAACAAGCCCCCACCGGCCTGGTGCTCCAGACCCGCCAACCGTACTACGTCGCCGATGGCGCCGCGGAACCGCGGTTTCCAATCCTCCGGGAGGTGTTTCAGGCCAACGGCATTCAATCCTTCTGCATTCTTCCGTTATTCACCGCCCAGCGGGATTTGGGTGGCCTCCAGTTCGGCTCCCTCCGCAAAAACGCTTATTCGGCGGAAGACATCGAATTCATGCAGCACGTGGCGCGCCAGGTGGCCGTGGCTGTGGATAACGCCCTGAATCACGAGGCCGCTCGAGCTTACGAAGAGCAGTTGGCGCGCGAACGGGACCGCCTGCGAACGCTGCTCGAAGTCAACAACGCGGTGGTGAGCTGCCTCTCCAGCAAGCAGCTTTTCCTGGCCATTTCCGCGTCATTGCGCCGCACCTTCGGGTTGGATTACGCCAGCCTGCTGATCCACGATCCCGAGATAGGCGCTTTGCGCCTGCGGATGCTCGACTTTCCAGATGGAATGGGCGCCATTCGCGAAGATGCCGTGGTTCCGCTCGACGACTCGCTGCCGGGCTGCGTGTTTCGCACCAGCGAAGGCCGCCTCGCCAACGTCGAGGAGGCGCGCGCGCTATTCAAGAACACCGGCGAGATTCTCCAGCGCGAAGGGCTGAAATCGCTCTGTTGCACACCCCTGATCTCGCGCGGCGCCGCGCTGGGAACCCTGAACCTGGGTTCGCGTAAGGAGAACTTCTTTGCCCCCGGGGACCTGCAATTCTATTCCCAGGTGGCCGGGCAGATTGCCATCGCTCTGGACAACGCGCTTTCCTACCAGCGCATTGAGGAGTTGAATGCCCAACTGGCGGAGGAGAAAGTCTACCTGGAAGACGAGATCCGCACCGATAACCGGTTCGAGGAGATCGTCGGGCAGAGCCGGGCGCTGAAAGCCGTTCTGAAGCAGGTCGAGACGGTTGCGCCCACCGATTCCACGGTCCTGATCTTCGGCGAGACCGGCTCCGGCAAGGAACTCGTGGCGCGCGCCATCCACGACCTCAGCTCGCGGCGCCAGGGCACCTTCGTCAAGCTGAATTGCGCCGCCATCCCCACCGGCCTGCTGGAAAGCGAAATGTTCGGGCATGAGAAGGGCGCCTTCACCGGCGCCATCGCACAGCGCATCGGGCGTTTCGAGCTGGCCCACCGCGGCACCATGTTTCTGGACGAGGTGGGCGAGATCCCGCTGGAATTGCAAACCAAGCTGCTGCGCGTTTTACAGGAGCGGGAATTTGAGAGGCTGGGCAGCTCCCGTACTATCCGCACCGACGCGCGCCTGGTAGCCGCCACCAACCGCGACCTCGCCGCCATGGTCGAGGAGCGCCTCTTCCGCGCCGATCTCTACTACCGCCTCAACGTGTTTCCCATTACCGTGCCCCCGCTGCGCGGCCGGCCCGAAGACATTCCCCTGCTGGTGCGCTATTTCGTGCAGCAGTATGCGCGCCGCATGAACCGGCGGATCCTCACCATCCCGGCCCAGTCGATGCAGGCGCTGGCGCGCTATCATTGGCCGGGCAACATCCGGGAATTGCAAAATTTCATCGAGCGCGCGGTGATTATCTCGCCCGGTCCAGTGCTGCAAGCGCCCGTGCGGGAACTGAGGCGGGGCAGAGCGGCTCCCGGCGCCATCACCCTAGAAGCCGCGGAACGCGAAGCCATCCGCCGCGCGCTTCGCGATTCCGCCGGCCGCGTGGGCGGCCAGCACGGAGCCGCCGCCCAACTGGGAATGAAGCGGACCACCCTTCAGGCCAAAATGCGCAAGTTGGGCATCGACCCCAAGGCCTTATAAGCGGAAGCGTCCCCGCCCGCGGCGGGTGGGTAACCCGCCAGTCGCGCCGCTTAACAACCGTAGCACAGCTTGCCAGGCTGCCCCAGCAGCCTGGGGCAGGATTTCCGTAATCCGTTGTACAATCTCCATTTTGGGCAACTGATGCGCGTCGGGTACAAGGTGGCTGCCAAGCGGTTCAGAATCGGCTTATGCTGACTAAACAGGAACGCTGGATCCTGGCCCTGCTTGTCATATCGGCGTTCATCAATTATGTCGACCGCGCGAACCTCTCGGTGGGCGCGGCATCCATCCAGACCGAGCTGGGGCTTTCCGATTACCAACTCGGCATGCTGCTCTCGGCGTTTTTCTGGACATACGCCTTGTTGCAGTTGTTTGCCATCGCCGGGCTGCTGGTGGACCGTTTCCATGTGGGATGGGTCTACGCGGCCGGATACTTCGTCTGGTCCGCCGCCACCTCCGGCACTGGGATCAGCCGTGGGTTCGCCGCGCTGTTCGCCATGAGGCTGCTGCTGGGCCTCGGCGAATCGGTGGCCTACCCTGCGTATTCGCGCATCCTAGCCACCTACCCGGAGCAGCGTCGCGGTTTCGCCAATGCAGCAATCGACGCCGGCACCCGGGTGGGGCCGGCGTTCGGCACGCTTCTCGGAGGACTGCTGATGGCGCGCTATGGGTGGCGCCCCTTCTTCCTGGCCCTGGGTCTGGGCAGCATGCTGTGGCTGGTCGGCTGGATCCTCTGCATGCCCCGCACCTGGAAGGTCCCCGCCGCGAAAGACGATCCGAATACGCCGGGCGTGTCCGACATCCTTCGCCAACGCGCCGCCTGGTTCACCTTCTTCGGCCTGTTCTGCGGCAATTACTTCTGGTATTTCCTGGTGACCTGGCTGCCGGCGTATCTCGTGAAGGAGCGCCACTTCGCCGCTTCGAAGATGGCCGTGTGGGGGGCGCTGGCGTTTCTGGCGGCGGCCGCGGCCAGCGTATTCTGCGGCTGGCTTTCCGACTTCTGGATTGCCCGCGGCGGCAGGCCGACGTTCGTGCGCCGGGCTTTCACGGGTACCGGCCTCGCCCTGGCCACGATCATCGTACCCGTCTCGTTCGTGCGGAACGATGGCGTGGCGATGGTCTTCCTGCTGGTGTCCTGCACCTTCATCGGGATGTGGAGCTCCAATGTGTGGGCGATCACCCAGACGCTCGCCGGCCCACACGCCGCCGGGAAGTGGTCCGCCGTGCAGAACGGTGTTGGAAACCTGGCCGGTGTCACGGCACCCTGGCTCACCGGTTGGGTGGTGGGACGCACGGGGACCTTCTCTGTCGCGTTTGTGGTGGCCGCGCTCGTGGCTCTGACCGGTTCAGTCATCTATGCGTTTGGTGTCGGGCCGGTGAAGCAGGTGAGCTTCGGCGCGCTACCCGGCCGATGACCTTCGCGTTCCTCCTTCTCCGCCGCTATTTGGGCTGGCGACCATATTTCGGCGGGCCGCCGTGGGGCAGGCGCTTTCGCCTGCCAACCTTACGGCCGCTCCACACCCCCGCCCCGTTTGGACCGCAAAATGCACGCACTACCAGGAGAAATCATGCCCAAGATACCGACTAACCTGAGCATTCTGCTTCTACTTGCACTATCCGGCGGGTTCGCACAGGAAACCGCCCCGCTGAAGCTCACCCTGAAGGATGCCGTCAACCTCGCGTTGAAGCAGAATCCCCAAGTGATTCTCGCCAACCTGGGAGTCTCCCAAAGCGAGCAGGATCGCATGTTGGCCCGCTCCGCGCTTCTGCCGCAGGTGGACGCAAGGGCATCCGAAACCGTCAACCGCCTCAATTTGGCGGCGACCATCGGATTCCGCTTCCCCGGCTTCGCCGAGCACGTGGGGCCTTTTTTTGTGGCCCAGGGAGGCGTCGGCTTCACCGCGCCGGTCTTCGACCTGACGCTGTGGCGCAGGTACCGCTCCAGCCAGATGGGCGTGGATTCGGTCCGCGCGCAGGAGGTGAGCGTGCGCGAAGAAAGCGTTCTGCTGGTGGTCTCGCAATATCTCGGCAGCCAGCGGGCTGCGGCCGATGTTCAGGCCGCCCAATCCCGCGTGGAGCTGGCGCAGGCGCTCTACGACCAGGCCGCCGACCTGCAAAAGAACGGCGTCGGCACGGGCATCGACACCCTGCGCGCCAACGTGCAGCTTCAGAACGAAAAGCAGAGGTTGATCGTCGCCCGCACCCAACTCGAGACCTCGCTTTACGGCCTCGCGCGCCTGCTCAACATCGAGCCGAACCGGAATATCGAGCTCGCCGACCAGGTGAGTTTCTTCGACACCCCCGAGGTTTCCGCGGACCAGACCCTCGAGCGCGCTTACAGCTCGCGCCCCGAGCTGCGCGATGTCCTCACCCGCGAACAACGCGCCGAGCTGGACCTCAAAACGGCGGACGCGGCCCGGCTTCCCAAGCTCTCTCTCAGCGGCCTTTGGTCCGAGCAGGGGCTCACGCCATCGAGCGCTATTCCGGTCTACATGTACGTGGGCAGCATCGACGTTCCGCTGTTTACGGGGGGACAGATTCAGGCCGAGCGCGAGAAGGCCGATCTGGCCATCCGCCAGCTTCGCCAGCAGGAGCAGGAACTCCGCAACCGAATCGCTCTCGAGGTCAAAACCGCTCTCGCCCAACTCCGTTCCGCGCGCACTGAAGTGACTGTCGCCAACCTGGGCGTCGACCTCGCCAAACAGGAGGTCGAACAGGCGCGCGACCGCTTCCAGGCCGGCGTGGCCAACAACATCGAAGTCATCACTGCGCAGGACGAGCTGGCCCGCGCCAGCGACAACCAGATCGCCGCCCTCTATCGTTACAACCAGTCCCGCGCCGACCTGGCGCACTCCGTGGGGCAGATGGAGGCCATGTACGCCAGGTAGGAGTCAAATCTCCCACATCAACCCCTGGATCGTCGCCGGAACGGTCATGCTGGCGACCTTCATGGAAGTGCTCGATACCACGGTCGTCAACGTGTCCATGCCCAATATCGCCGGCAATCTTTCGGCGGGCATCGACGAAGCCACCTGGGTGCTGACCTCGTACCTGGTCTCGAACGCCATCATTCTGCCCATGGGCGGCTGGTTCTCCATGCTGTTCGGACGCAAACGGTTCTACATGATCTGCGTGGCGCTGTTCACCTTGAGCTCTTTCCTGTGCGGCCTGGCGCCTTCCCTCGGCTTGTTGATCTTCTTCCGAGTCTTGCAGGGGCTGGGCGGCGGCGCCCTGCAACCCGTCTCCCAAGCCATCCTGGTCGAGACCTTTCCGCGCGAGAAGCAGGGCATGGCCATGGCGCTTTTCGGCATGGGAGTGGTGGTGGCCCCGGTCATCGGCCCCACCCTGGGTGGTTGGATCACGGACAACTACAGTTGGCGCTGGATCTTCTTCATCAACATCCCCATCGGGATTGTGTCCCTGCTGCTCACTGCGGCGCTGGTTTTCGACCCGCCATACCTGGTACGGCGGTCCTTCAGCGATGGACTCAAGATCGACTACATGGGCCTGGGACTGCTGGCCACCGGGCTGGGATCGCTCGAGGTGGTGATGGATGAAGGCCAGCGCGAAGATTGGTTCTCTTCCCACTTCATCGTGACGTTTGCCGCAATAATGACTGTCTGTCTGATTGCGGTGGTCGTTTGGGAGCTGCGGCAGGAGCATCCGGTGATTGACTTCCACATACTCAAAGAGCGTAATTTCATGCTGTCCACAACGTCGATGCTGCTGCTGGGATTCGTCCTGTACGGCAGCACCGCGCTGCTGCCGCTGTTCTTGCAGACCCTGCTCGGGTACACCGCCTTGCTCAGCGGGCTGGTGCTTTCACCGGCCGGCATAGTAGTTATCATCTGCCTGCCCATGGTGGGTCTTCTGCTGCGCCGGTTCCAGGCGCGCTGGCTGGTGGTGTTCGGGGTCCTGGCCTCCGTGGTGGGGCTGTTCCTCATGGCCAGGTTCAACTTAGATATCGACTACCGCACGGCCTTATGGAGCCGCATCGTGCAGAGCTTCGGCTTTGCATTTCTGTTTGTGCCCATCAGCACTGTGGCGTTTGCCTTCATCCCCAAGGCGCGGACCAGCTACGCCACCGGATTGTTCAACCTGGCGCGCAACGTAGGCGGCAGCGCGGGCATCGCCACCGTCACCACCCTGCTGACGCGGCGTGCGCAGTTTCATCAGCAGGTGCTGGTTTCGCACCTGACGCCCTACGACTCCCTTTACCGCGACTCCCTGGCGGGCGCCACCCAAGTGCTGCATGCGCATGGCGCCACTCTTCCCGACGCCGCCGCGCAGGCCCAGGGTCTACTTTACGGAAACATGCTGAGGCAGTCGAACATGCTGGCGTTTGCCGATGCGTTTTGGGTGATGGCCATGCTGTTTCTGTTGATCATCCCCATGATGTTCCTCATGAAAAAGATGAAACCGGCGCGCGCTCCCCTGGTGGTGGAGTGACATGCCGGCTGTGTTGGAAAATGGAAATAATGGAAGGGTAAGGACCACATGCCAAAAGTGCTAGAAGATTTGCCCCAGCCGGAACTCGCGCCCGATTCGGCGCCCGCGTTGCGGAAGGGCTGGCGGGTCAAGTTGGTGTTGTTCGTGGTGCTGCTGGCGATTGCCGCCGCGGCCCTCTGGGGCTACCTGCATTTTCGCTATCAGGTGTCTTCCGATGATGCCCAGGTGGATGGCCACATCACGCCGATTGCGCCCAAGATCGCCGGTAACGTGGTGGACGTGCTGGTCGACGACAACCAGCCCGTGAAGACCGGCCAGGTGCTGGTGCGGATCGACCCTCGCGATTTTCAGGCGAGGGTGGACCAGGCCAGGGGCGCGCTGATGGAGGCCGAGAGCCATTTGCGATCGGCGCGGGTGGTAGTGCCATGGACCAATGAAACCACCGAATCAGGCGAATCCAATGCCTCGGCGCAGCTTGCCGATGCACAGGCCGAATTCGACCGCGCGCGGCTGGCTTACCAGCAGTCTTCCGGTGCGGACCTCGCCTATGCGGAAGCCAACGTACGCACCAAACAGGCCAGCAACGACCGCGCGCAGGCGGACCTCGCGCGCATGAAACCGCTGGTCGAGAAAGCCGAGATCTCACAACTGCAGTTCGACTCCTACGTAGCTGCGGCGCGCGTAGCCGAGAGTGAATTGCAGGCGTCCCGCGAGAAACTGGCTTCGGCGCAGCAGGATGCCTCTATCCGCCAGGCGGCCGTGGACGCCGCTCAATCGCGCGTCAGCCAGGCGCAGGCCATGGTGGCCACTTCGGTTGCCAACCGCAAGCAGGTCGACATACGCACCGCGGACGCCGGCACCGCCGCCGCGGCGGTCGAGGCGGCGCGCGCCAATCTGGAGGCTGCCGAGCTACAGCTCAGCTACACCACCATCGCCGCACCCATGGACGGCGTGGTCACGCGTAAGAGCGTCGAGATCGGCCAGATCGTGCAGCCTGGCCAGGGACTCATGACCATCATCCCGCTGCACGACATCTGGGTGACCGCCAATTTCAAGGAGACGCAGCTTGCCGATGTGCGCCCCGGGCAGAGAGCCGAAATCCAGGTCGACATGTACGGCCGGAGCGTGAGCGGCCACGTGGATTCCATCGCCGGAGCCACGGGCTCGCGTCTCAGCCTGCTGCCGCCCGAAAACGCCACCGGCAACTTCGTCAAGGTGGTGCAGCGGATTCCCGTGAAGATCCTGGTCGACCGCCCCGGAGAACTGATTCTGCGCCCTGGCATGAACGTGGACGCCACCATCTTCACGCGGTAAGTTCAAGGCCGACTTTTCTCTGACGCCCACCCCGCCCGTGGTGTGCTACAGTTCAGGGTAATATGGCATCTCGAAGCGTCAACAAAGTTATCCTGCTTGGGCATCTCGGTAAGGACGCCGAGACCAAGTTCACTCCGAGTGGCGTGGCCCGCTCCACTTTCACCCTGGCGACCAACCGCCGCTGGAAGGACCAGCAATCGGGCGAGTGGAAGGAAGAAACGGACTGGCACAATATCCTTCTGTGGCGATCCGAAAACGTGGCGAACTATTTACTGAAGGGCAAGCAGGTCTATATCGAAGGCCACTTGCAAACCCGCAGCTACGAAGACAAAGACAGGCAAAAGAAGTTCTTCACGGAAGTGGTGTGCGACGACCTGATTCTGCTGGGCGGCCGCGGCGACACTGCCGGGGCGCCCGCTGGGCCCGCTGGCGAGTTCGCGCCACCGGTTTCCATGCCGCGCTCCGCTCCCCGTCCTCAAGCTGCCGCGCCCGAACCACCGGATGACCTGAACCAGGGCATCACGGATGACGATGTTCCGTTTTAGTTAACCGGCTGCTTGCCGGTTTGCTGGCTGGCACGGTTTACCTGCCCGCCAGCTAGTTAGTCTGGCAGGAGAAATCCTCCCAGTGTCTACTGGATTAACGTAGTAGCCATAAGCCGTACACTAAGTTCGAACAGGAATGGATTGAGGCTTACACTGTTGGACGCTGAGCCAGGGAATCCCGTGCCAACTCCGCTGGGTCCGTGTACGTCTGCAAAGAGTCGAGGGACTCCAGCACGCGCTCCAGCAGGTTGTCGGTCTGCGTGACCGTGGTCTTCAGAGCTTCTATGGAATGCGCCTGAGTGGAGAGGCGTTCGTCCAGAGACGTCATGGTCTTCGAGAGCAGTTGCTCCATGGCGCCGACGATTTGCGCAGTGGAGGGGATATCCGCCAGCTTGACGGCGTGCTCGTCCAAGCGCGTTTCGACCTGAGCGAACCGGGTCGCGTTGGCCGATTCATGCGCCTTGAGGCGGCTCTCCAGATCGGCGATCGAGCGTTTCAAGTCCTGTTCCGCTGCCTTACCGATCCCCTCACGCTCGCGCCGGGAAGCAGTCAATACCCCCGCCACGATTCCGGCCACAAAGACGGCCAGGCGAGGAACATAGTTGACTAGTCGTGACATCGCTGCTCCACTTATTATACTTTTTCGGAACTCCATGCAAGTACTACAGTTAGTAACCATAGTACTAGGTACGTACCGCCATTGAAAGCTAATCGTGAAACTGGCATTCTGTCTTAGGATACCCCCTCTGGCATAGGAGACGTCTGGTTGAGTGACGGCTCGGAATCCGGGTCCGCCGGGTTGCTTCGCTTGGAGAACAGCCTGCTGCGGCATTGTCTCCGGCTGCAACGCGCGGAGCGCTATCTTTCCACCTTCGTCTGGCAGCGGCGCCGGGGAGGCGGGCGCGCGGCCGTGCGTCAGATCGAGCTCGAGCGGCAGCGCCTGGGACGGGAACTGCACACCGGTCTGGGACAGATGCTGGCCGCCATCCGTCTGCAACTCGAGATCGTCGCCACGCTCCTCCCCGACCCGCCGGCGCTGGTGCAACAGGCGCTGAGCCGCATCTCCACTCTGGCCAACGAGGCTTTGGAACAGGTGCGCTCCGTCTCCGGGCGGTTGTACCCCCCGGAGTGGCAGCGGCTGACGCTCGCAGCCGCGCTCGAACAACTGTGGAACATCAGTGGCATTCCCCAAAGATTTGAAGCGTCTCTCCGTATCCAACCGCTGCCTCACGAGCCCGATCTGGAGGTCAAGGTGTTGATTTACCGGGCAGCGCAGGAGGCGCTTTCCAACGTGGCGCGCCACGCCCGCGCAACCCGCGTCGACGCGGCCCTCGAAACGCGCGACAATTGTGTAATCCTGATCATTGGGGATGACGGGGTGGGGTTTGACGTTGACGGACTGCTTCGCCGCCCCGCCGGCGTCGCATCCGGCATTGGCCTGCGCTCCATCCGCGAACAAGCCGCCGCGCTGGGCGGAAAACTGGAGATTGAAAGCGGTCCGGCTGGCACTAGACTGTTAGTTTCGGTGCCGCTTTCTTGAGGAGGCCGTCCCTAGCAGGAGAGGTATGCAGGAATCGAGAGAGACTACGGTCGTTCTGGTGGACGATCACGCTATCGTGCGCGAGGGAATCGCTGCACTGTGCTCCGCCAGCGGAATGCGCATTCTGGGGCAGTGCTCGGACGGCTCCGCGGCCGTCGAAATGATCGCCGCGCTCAAACCCGATTTTGCCATCCTCGATCTGAATATGCCCGGCATCTCCGGCATCGACGTGATTCGCCAGTTGCGCGCCTCCGGTTGCGCGGTTAAACTGCTGATCCTCTCCATCAGCCGGGAAGAGGCCACCGTCATGGAGGCGTTGCGAGCCGGCGCCGATGCCTACTTGCTGAAAGACGGGCCCTCGCGCCACCTTCTGGATGCCATCGCCTTCGTGCGCGACGGCGGCGTGTACGTCTCTCCCCTGCTGCGCGGCGCCGGCCTTTTTACCAGGGCCGAAAGCACCCATGTGGAAGATCCGCTAGCCTCCCTCAGTCCGCGCGAGACGGAGGTCTTTTCCTACCTCGTGAATGGATTGCGCGCCAAGGACATCGCCGACCTGCTGGACATCAGTCCCAAAACCGTCGACACGTACCGCGCCAGCCTGATGCGCAAGCTGAACATCCACGACCTGGTTGGTCTGGTCAAGTTCGCCATCGAGCGGAACCTTACGAGCACTTCCGCACAACGCTGAGCTCAACGCACTCGGCTGCGCAAGCTTTGTGGCATTGCGCGTAACCCTCTAACGACCGGATGAGATCTTGCACGGCGTCTCTGCGTTCGTAGAGACGCTCCAGCGCTCGTCTACGAATGACGTCCACGGACAACAGGCGGATGCGTTCAGCAGAGGAAGGAGCAGGAAGGGTGATCGGCATATTCTCCCTAATATGGATGATGATGTGTGGACAGACAGAAGAAACTAGAATATACGTTCTTGATATCTGAAATCAAGAAAAATCTGATTAAGCTTAGGATTTTTCTGTAAACCTAATACTGTCGCTTGACCAAATACATATCGTGATACGATATGTATGGTTGTCAGGCGGGTACATGGAGCATAGGAACAACGACGGGACCAGCGCGGTCTCCAAAAGGGAAGCCGATCTGACAGACGCTGATTATCAGGCTCTGGGCGCTTTCCGCTATCAAATCCGCCGCTTCTTGCACTTCAGCCAGCAGGCGGCTCGGGCGGAGGGACTGGAACCGCAACAGCACCAGGTGATGCTGGCGATCCGCGTCCTGGATGGTCCGGACGGTCCGATCATGGGGAAGTTGGCGGAGTATCTCTTGATCCGGCACCATAGCGCCGTCGAGTTGGTTGATCGACTGGCGAAGAGGCGGCTGGTGGAACGTGTTCCAGACCAGGGCGACCGCAGGCAAGTCCGCGTACGGCTCACGGCCGAGGGTCAGGACAAGCTCAAATGGCTGTCCAGCGTTCATCGCGCGGAACTGTGCGACTCAGGCCCGCTGCTGGTGGAGGCGTTGAAGACGCTGCTCGGGCCCCGGTCGGCGGAGGAGGAGGATGTTTTCGAAGGTCAAGAGTAAATTCATCGCCGCAAGGCCTAAAGGGCACCCCGCGCGTCGGGACGCGGGTGTCAGTCCCCTGGGTGATTTCACCATGACGCCCCGGGTCGCGTTGATCGCTTGCCTGGCGGTGGGAATCGGGTTCGTCAGCGCGTTTGTGGCGCTGGCCCTGCTCCGGCTGATCGGGTTGTTCACCAACATGTTTTTTTTCCAACGGTGGAACAGCTCGCTGGTATCGCCTGCGGCCAACCGCCTGGGACTTTGGGAGGTGCTGGTTCCGGTCGCGGGGGCGTTGATCGTCGGCCTGATGGCGCGTTACGGCTCGGAACGCATCCGCGGTCACGGCATTCCGGAAGCTATCGAAGCCATTCTGATCGGCGGCAGCAAGGTCGAGCCCAAGGTCGCGATCCTGAAGCCGCTTTCCAGCGCGATTTCCATCGGCACGGGCGGCCCATTCGGGGCCGAGGGACCTATTATTATGACGGGCGGCGCCTTTGGATCGATGATCGCGCAACTCTTCAAGCTCTCGAGTGCGGAGCGTAAGACGCTGCTGGTGGCAGGGGCGGCGGGCGGCATGTCCGCCACTTTCGCTTCGCCGGTGGCCGCGGCTCTTCTGGCGGTGGAGCTTCTGCTCTTCGAGTGGAAACCGCGGAGCCTCGTCCCCGTGGCGCTGGCCAGCGTCACCGCGGCGGCCACGCGAAGGTACATTCTGGGGCTCGGACCGTTGTTCCCGACGCCTCCGCACGCGGTCTTCATCGGTATACCCGGCCTGCTGGGATGCGTGGTGGCAGGGGTGCTGGCGGGCGCGCTGTCGGTGTTGCTGACGGCCGCGGTCTACGCGTCGGAGGACGCCTTCGGGCTGCTGCCCATCCACTGGATGTGGTGGCCTCCGCTGGGCGGCCTGGTCATCGGGCTGGGCGGCCTGGTGTTCCCGCAGGCGCTGGGAGTGGGCTATGACACCATCGGGGCGCTGCTTCAGGGCGAGGTGCCGCGCAACGTGATCCTCGGAATCCTGCTGGTGAAATCCGTCATTTGGGCGGTGTCGTTGGGATCGGGAACCTCCGGCGGTGTGCTGGCGCCGCTCCTCATGATCGGCGGTGCGCTAGGCGGCATCGAAGCCATGTTTCTGCCCCACGAAGGCGCCGGATTCTGGCCGCTGGTCGGCATGGGAGCCATCCTGGGCGGCACCATGCGCTCGCCGTTCACCGGCGTAATCTTCGTGCTGGAGCTGACCCACGACGTCAACATGCTGCTTCCACTGCTTCTGGCGGTGACTATCGCGCACGGTTTCACGGTGCTGGCGTTGCGCCGCTCGATCCTTACCGAAAAGGTGGCGCGACGCGGCTATCATCTCAGCCGTGAATACGCGGTCGATCCGCTGGAGGTGCTGTTTGTCCACGAAGTGATGCGGACGAACATCGTTGCGCTGCCGGCGGAGACCACCCGCGAGGAGCTGGCACATTCGCTCCACACCGAACACGCGCGTCGCGGGCAACTGCTGTACCCGGTTGTGGATGAACGGAAGAACCTGGTGGGCGTAATCACACGCACCGACCTGCAACAGGTCTTGCATGACGGCGTCGAGCCGTCGCGCCGGCTGTCCGAACTGGCGTACCACGATGCCGTGGTGGCGTATGCCGGCGAAACGCTCCGCGCGGTGGCTGACCGCATGGCCGAAACCGGACGCACGCGTTTTCCGGTGGTGGAACGGCAGGGCGCCCGCAGGCTGGTGGGAATGGTGTCTCTCTACGATCTGCTGCGCGCGCGCACCCGCTCGCTCGAAGAAGAGCGCCGGCGCGAGCGCGTGCTGAGAATCCATCTGCCGTTCGGCCCGCGCGCATTCCAGGAGAAGGGCCGCGAGTGCTGACCATCGGGCATTCCAACCGGTCGCTGGAGGCATTCCTCGAAATTCTGAAGGCGCATGGCGTGGATCTGCTGGTGGATGTCCGCACAGTGCCTCGGTCGCGCCATAATCCGCAGTTCAACCGGGAGGCGCTGCCCAAGGCCTTGGCGTCCGCCGCCATCGAGTACCGGCACATGCCCGGGCTCGGCGGCTTGCGCCACGCCCGTAAGGATTCCGGCAACACCGGCTGGCAGAACCTCAGCTTCCGCGGCTACGCGGATTATATGGAGACTGCCGAGTTCGAGAAGAACCTGGCGGAATTATTGCTGCTGGACGAGGGCCGGCGTATGGCCATCATGTGCGCGGAATCGGTGCCGTGGCGTTGCCACCGCTCATTGATCGCCGACGCCCTCACGGCGCGCGGCATCCAGGTTCGGCACATCATGAGCGCTTCCAAAGCGAGCCCCCACAAGCTCACGTCATTTGCGCGCGTAGGGGGTGCCAAGGTGACCTACCCATCCACCACGCTGAACCTGCTGGACGAGTGAGGGCAACCACGGCCAGCGGAATTTCACCCACGTGGTCCGGTCTTTTCACCCATTTCACCAGGCCAGGGAAATCCCCGATTGCAGTGAAGAGTTTTTCATCACAATGATAATAAGAGGTTTGAGAATCTGATTCTCCTGTGCCCGGTTTGGATGGGCATGTGCTGTGTTTTACCTGCTCGGTAGCTTCGGCAGGGTGTACCCGTACGGGTGGGTTGTTTCTCGTCCGTTCCGGTACTTTTGACAGATTTGGCTTCGTAAATTGGAGATGAATATGCGGATTCCTTCGTACGCTTTGGCCCTCGTGGTGGTCGCAGGGTCGGTGGCCTTGGTGAGTGCGGCCAAGAATACTCGATTCACGATCCACGATCAAGCTTATTACGCAGCCCAAGCCGTAGTGGAGTATGTAAATCCCGGCCTGGTCTTCACCGTCGTCTCGGCGAAAATGGCCTCGGACGGCACCATCAGTGTGGATTACAAGGTAACGGACGCTACGGGCCTGCCGTTGGATGTTGCCGGCATCCTGACTCCTGGCGCCATCACTCCTCGATACATTTCGGCGTACATTCCCAAGGGGCAGCAGCAATTTTCCTCGTATAACGTGAGCACGGTTTCGGCCGTCACGGGCAGCGCCACGGCCACGCAGGCAGCGGGCGATTCCGGCGGCACAACCACCACGGTTGCGACCGGCGAGTACATCTATACCTTTAAGACCAAGGCGCCGGCCGGTTTCGACCCCACCCTCACCAACCGCGTGGGCATCTACGGGTCCCGCAACCTGACCGAATGGGACCTCGGCACCAACTACGCTTCCACCACCTTCGACTTCGTGCCCAACGGTACCGGCACACCGGCGCCGCGCGACGTGGTCCGTGACGCGGACTGCGAAAAGTGCCACGACATTATGAGTTTCCACGGTGGCTCGCGGGTGGGTGTCGCGCTCTGTATCATGTGCCACCAGCCGCAAACGTCGGACCCCAACACGGGCAACAGCCTGGATTTCAAGGTCTTCATCCACGCTCTTCACATGGGCGCGGATCTGCCGAACGTGGTCGCGGGCGGAACATACCAGATCTACGGGCACAACGGCTACACCAGCTACAACGGGGTGCATTTTCCCTCGACCTCGTTGTACGAACCGCTCGACTGCGCGGGAACCTGCCACAATCCTAAGAACGGCGCGGCGCAAACCAGCGCGTGGCTCACCACCCCCGGCGCCGCGCAATGCGAATCCTGCCACGACAACGTCAATTTAGCGACTGGCGTCAACCACGCCGGAGGACCGCAGCCGGACGATTCCATGTGCGCGGACTGCCACATCCCCCAGGGCGAGCTGGAGTTCGACGCCTCCATCATGGGTGCGCACACCGTACCCGACCAATCCAAGATGATTACCGGCCTGAACTTCACCCTGACAAACGTGAACAATGGCGGCGCTGGACAGAAGCCGGTCGTGAGCTTCACGGTGAAAGATAACAACGGCAACGGAATTCCGATGAGCTCGTTTACGACGGGATCGAACTCGCTTTCCCTTACCATGGCCGGGCCCACCACGGATTACGGCTACACCAGTTTTGGTTCGGACACGGCCAGCACGCCCGGGTACGTGACCGAGAGCAGCGTCGCTGCAACCGCGACCTGCACCCCCGCCGGAAGCTGCTATTACTCGTTTACGCATGCCATACCCGCCAAGGCCACCGGAACCTACGCCATCGGGATTGAGGGACGCCTGACCGCCACGCTACTGCCCGGCACCACCGAGCAGCAGACGGTGAATTACGGCGGGAAGAACCAGGTCATCTACTTCTCCGTGGATGGCTCGCCGGTCACGCCGCGGCGCACCGTGGTGGCGCTCGCGAATTGCAATAACTGCCACACCAATCTGGAACTGCATGGCAGTCTGCGCAACAACACCCTGTACTGCGTGATGTGCCATAACCCCAGCAACACCGATGCCTCTACGCGGGCCACCGCCACCAATCCGGCCGATCAGGCCCTCCCGCCGCAAGGCATCAACTTCGCGATGATGATCCACAAGATCCACACGGGCGAGACGCTGGCACAGAACGGCCTGAGCTATATCGTCGTGGGACACGGCGGAACCGAAGATAATTTCAGCAATATCCTCTACCCTGTCTTTACGCCGAGCGGTTCCCCGCCGGACACCGCCAAGTGTTACATGTGCCACGTGCAAACGCCGGCACCCACGGAAGCCATCTTCCCGATCGGCAAGAACGCCGTGCAAGACCCGCAAGGGCTCGAGAGCCCCGTGCCCGCGACCACTTCGGCTTGCACAGCCTGCCACTTCCAGTCGTCGGTGTACGCGCATGCCAACCTCAATACCGATCCGAAGTTCGGCGAGAGTTGCAGCGTGTGCCACGGCACCGGCATGGCCTTCGATGTAGACCAGGTACACGCCGGCCTGTAAGATAAGGAGAGATGACCGCCATGTTCCGGCCGGCCGGGAACGTGCGAGCCATGTTTCTGGCCGTGGCCGCGCTGTTCACCACCGCCATATGGGGCGCCCAGGACAAGCCTGCCGCCCCCGCTACCCCTCCCGCTGCCACCCAGCCGACCGAATACGCTGGCTCCCAAGCCTGCCAACTGTGCCACGAGGACATCTTCAACGCCTTCAAGAAGAACCCTCACCAACTGGTGGAAACCGGCAATCGAAACGGCTGGGCAACCAGGGCCTGCGAAGCCTGCCACGGTCCCGGAGGCAAGCACGCGGATTCGGCCAGCGCGGCCGATATCCGGCAACCCGCGAAGCTCAAGCCCGCCGATACCGACAAGATCTGTCTCACCTGCCATCTGAACGAGCCCACGCACGTGGGACGCATTAACAGCAGTCATGCCAGGAACCAGGTGAGCTGCACCGCCTGCCACTCCATCCACGCAAACGGGCCCAACGGGCTGGTGGCGCGCCGACAAACCGACATCAACAAGCTGTGCGCCGGGTGCCATGCGGACATATGGGCCAGCTTCCAGCGGCCTTACAAACACCGGCTGCCGGAAGGCGCCATGTCGTGCGTGGACTGCCACAATCCGCACGGCAGCTTCCTTCCGCGCTCCATCCAGACCGTGAGCGCCAACGAGCCCGGCTGCTTCAAGTGCCACGGCGACAAGCGCGGGCCGTTCACCTACGAACACCCCCCCGTCCGCCTCGAAGGCTGCATGGCGTGCCACCAGCCGCACGGCTCGGCGAATCCGCGCATGTTGACCCGCGCGGAAGTGCGCTTCGTCTGCCTGGAGTGCCACTCCAACCTGCCGACGCCGACGCCCGCCGCCACTCTTGGCACGGTCCCTCCGGCTATCCATGACTTGCGCCTTCCGCGGTTCCAGAACTGCAACCTCTGCCACCAGAAGGTGCATGGCTCTTATGTGAGCCAGGACTTTCTCAAATGAGATACCTGCTGGCCCTCATCCTGATAGTTCCGGCCCTGGCGCAGCAGCCGGATCAACCAGCCAAGCCCGCCGACCAGGCTGCGGCAGCTCCCGCGCAAACCGAACAGAAGACCGAATCTCCAGCGCCGGCGGCGAGTGAGGACTGGCTTACCGGGAGCGTCGATTTCGGCTACCGCTGGGTCTCCGACGCCGGCAATTTCGAGTCTTACCGGAGCGTGGTCAACCTGGGACAAGGGCCCAAGCTGACCGGCATCGACTTCACCATTCTGGACCCCAACAAGCGCTTCTTCGACCGCCTGGATGCACGCGCTTATGGATGGGGCGGCGATCCCTACAGCACGGCCCACGTGGATGCGCGCAAGCTCGGCATCTACGATTTCAGCTTCGACTACAGCAACATCGCCTACTTCAACGCCCTGCCCTCGTACTCCAACCCCCTGGCGCCGGCTGGCTTTGACGAGCAGTCGTTCGACACCCACCGGCGCAACACCAGCTTGAGTCTCGATCTGCGCCCGGGGAAACTGATCGTCCCCTACCTGGCCTTCGACCGGAATTCCGGTTACGGCCACGGGATCGACACGTGGGTGCAGGACTCCAACGACGAGTTCGCCGTGCCGACCCTGCTGCGGGATTCGACCAATAACTACCGGGGCGGTATCCGCATCGAGTGCAATTGTCTCCACGTCACGCTGGAAGTGGGCGGCACCACCTTCAAGGACGACGATCAGGCCTCGTTCAGCGGGACCAATTACGGCGACAATACGACGCCCCTGCTCGGCCAGACCCTAGTCCTGACCAGCCTCCAGCAGGCCTACGGCATTCGCGGCAGCAGCATTTACACCAAGGCGTTGGCTACCTCCAGCCCGTTCTCGTGGCTGAACCTATACGGCCAATTTCTGTTCAGCGAGCCGAAAACCACAGTGCACTATACCGACTCGGCGACCGGCAACTTCTCCCTGCTGAGCGAGTTGCTGTTCTATAGCGGCGAGCAGAATATGGGCACCGGCGCGGCCAATCAGCCGCACACTTCCGGCAACGCCGGGTTCGAGCTGCACCCGTTTCGCCGGCTTCGGATCATCGAGTCGTGGATGACGGACCGGTATCACGACGCCGCCTCGCCGCTGCTCGCCGAGCAGATCCTGCTGACCCCCACTACGCTTGGCCCGGACCTGATTACCGCGGCGAACTACAGCCAGGCTGTCAACTACAACCAGCAGCAGACCGACGTGCTGTTCGACCTCACCTCAAAGCTCACCCTGCGTGGCGGCTACCGCTACGTGTGGGGCGACGCCACGGTCCTCGCCGGGCCATTGACTCTGTCGGGCCCTCTGGCCATGGGCCAGTTGAGCCGCAACGTCGGCCTCGCGGGCTTGACCTTCCGTGCTTCGCAGAAGCTCTCCGTCAACCTGGACTATGAAGGCGCTTCGAGCGACCGCATCTACTTCCGCACCAGCCTGAACGACTATTACAAACTGCGCGCGCGGGCGCGGTACCAGGTGGCCGCGTCGCTCATGTTGCAGGCCAATTTCCAGGTGCTCAATAATCAAAACCCGAACGCGGCCATTCAATACAACTTTGGGAGCCGCGACAATTCCCTGGCCGTTTACTGGACTCCCGCCGGCGGCAAGCGCATCAGCGTGATGGGCGAGTACGACCGCTCGACCGTCAGTTCCAGCATCGACTACCTGGGGCTGTTCTATAGCCCGGCGGTCTCGTTCTACCGCGAGAACGCGCACACGGCCAGTTCGGCCATCGATATCGCCCTGCCCGGTTACGCGGGCCTGACGCCCAAGTTCACCGCCGGCGGATCGCTGTTCATCTCCTCCGGCACCCGGCCCTCGAGCTACTACCAGCCGCTCATGCGGCTTTCGCTTCCGCTCCAGAAGCATGTATCCTGGAACACAGAGTGGAAGTATTACGGTTATGGGGAGCAGTTCTACCTGTATGAGGGTTTCCGGGCGCACGAGTTCATGACCGGGCTCCGGTTATCGAGATAGGAGGGCAGCCAATGTGGATGCTTCGAGTGGTTGCCGCGGGCGCGCTGGTCGCCTGGAGCGCGCTGGCGGCCAGTATCGTTCCCGGCGACGCGCGCCGCGGCGAGCAACTCTTCAAAAGCGAGCAGTGCGTTCTATGCCACAGCTTCAAGGGCGTGGGAGGAACGACGGCGCCCGACCTCTCAAGCCACATCGACCGCGACTATACGCCTGCCGTAATGGCCAGCCTGATGTGGAACCACGCTCCGGATATGTGGGCGGGCATGAAGAAGCAGGGCATCGTGAAGGCCGAGCTGTCGCCGGAATCGGCGGCCGACCTGTTCGCCTACTTCGTGTCGGCGCGCTACTTCGAGAGGCCCGGCGATGCCAGCCGCGGCAAGCAGGCGTTCATCGCCAAGCATTGCGCCGTGTGCCACGGCATCACCACGTCCGAGGCCGAGGGCGCGCCTCCCGTGGATAAGTGGGAGTCTCTGGCCGACCCGGTGGTGCTGGCGCAGCAGATGTGGAACCACGGCGCCCGCATGCGCGAGGCGTTCGCCGCCAGGAAGCTGGCCAGGCCGCAAATCACCGCGCAGGAGCTCACCGATATGCTGGTGTACCTGCAGAACCTGCCGGAGACGCGCCACCTGGCGACCAACTTCGCGTTTCCGCCGTCGGATTCCGGAGAGGCGCTCTTCCAGTCCAAGGGCTGCTCCGGCTGCCATACCGGCAAACTGGCGCTGGAAGGGCTTTTGCGCAACCAGACCCTGACCGATATTGCGGCGGACATGTGGAACCATCAGCCCAGCATGAAGCAGCCGCCTCCCGTGCTCTCGCAGGAGGAGATGCGGCAGATCATCGGCTACATCTGGGCGCGCCAGTACTTCCGTGGCAACGGCAACGCGGAGCGCGGACACAAGGTCTTTGCGGAGAAGAACTGCGCGACGTGCCACAACGACCCCTCGAGCGGCGCCCCCAAGCTGGCCCAGGGCAAGAACGCGTATTCCGACATCACCCTGGTGTCCGTTCTTTGGGAGCACGGCCCCCGCATGTTGGACCTGATGAACGAGAAGAAGATGATCTGGCCGCGGTTCACGGCGCAGCAGATGTCGGATTTGATCGCGTATCTGAATTCGCTGTAGGGGCGGCGGTCGAGTGCCGCTCTTCACCGATAGCGGTACAGCTTAACGTTCTGGATCGTGTAGCGGTCGCCCTGGAACCAGAGGCCTCTCCAATCCGGAGTTTCGTCGCCGTTCAGCCGGCGTCCGGGGACCCAGCGGCCGTCGACGTATTGGCCTTCCTCCACTGTGGCCAGTCCCACGCTTTGGGTTGGGTCCGTGGCCGATTCGAAGTAGACACTGATGCTTCTGCCCACAATCGCGAAGTCATCGGGGCCTAACTGAATGAACACGCCGGCCACGCGGTCCACCGGGGGAGCGACGGGCGCATTCGGGTCCTGACTGCGCAACGCGTAGCGGGCCTCGATGGTGTAGCCGCCCAGCCGCACCTTGGCGCTGGGAGCATCCTTATCCACCAGCACCGCGGTCACCTTTCCAAGACCCTGCCTTTCCAGGATCAGCGGAGCTACCTGCGACAGGATCTGGTACCCTTTGCCGAGCTCGCCATCCGGGGACACCAGCCGGTCGATTCCGAACGGCGAGTAGCCGATGGCATCATACCTGGCGGCGGCCGACATCGCCTGCGCGACGCCCCGCGCGTCTCCCCTGGACTCGGGGATGAACAGCGGGTTGCCGGATTGCGTGTACCAGGTGCACCAATCGTCGAAATTCGGGACGTGGACGTCCGGCGAGAGAATGTCGATGGCCGGCCCCGCGGCCCTCCAGGCGTCCATCACCCAGGGCAGCGGGCCGCCGCTCGGATAGCTGCCGGGCTTCTCCTTGTCGCTCTGGCGCAGCCAGGTATTTACAAACATCGGCAACGGATATTCGGCTTTGCCGGCCGCGGCCACATGGCCGATGTAACGGCCGTAGTTCCACGCCATGAACAATTCGTCGGTCTCGACACCGGCGCCGAAGATCTCTTCCCAGCTTCCGGATGTCTTGAAGCCGGCGGTTTCCCAACGCTTGCGCAACTCGGGAATCAGAGTGTCTTTGTGCTTCTGGAGGTAGTCCATGAACTCCTTCGGCACCGGCCCGGCGAACGCCTGGTTGGCCACCGGCGAGTGGTCGCGCGACAGGCCGACTACTCCCACTTCGTTCTCGACCTGAATCATGAGGACCGTGTGGGCGTCTCCGTCCACCTCGCGGATATGCCTCATCAATGCGGCAAACGCGCGCGCATCGGCGTTGCGGTTGGCGTCGCTCAGCGTGGTCAAGGTCGGCAGGCCCTTACCCTTCTCGTCCTGGATGATTGGAAACCGCTGCTGATTGGTCTTGACCCACACCGGTTGGTAGGTGGACTTGCCGTTTTTCCAGCTTCCGAACCAGATCACGATCAGGCGCAGGTTGTACCGCCGGGCATCTTGAATCAGCCCGTCCACCAGACTGAAGTCGAAGCGGCCCTCCTCGGGCTCCAGCAACTCCCACGACACCGTTGCCAGCACGGTGTTGAGGTTGGTCGCCGCAATCTTGGGCCAGAGCGGCCGCATGTACTCCATGCTGGAGGCGCTGGAGTTGTTCAATTCCGCGCCCAAGACCAGGTACGGTTTGCCGTCCACGATCAATTGCGTGGCCGTTCCCTGCTTTTGGAGGTGCGGGATGTTAGTGGAGGCCTTCGCCTGCGAGAAGGCTGCCGCGGACGAAAGTGATATCAGGATTGTCGTAACAACAAGAGTTCTCAGTTTCATTGGTTCACCCCAAGGGCATCCGCCCCAGAAAGCACTCTCCGATCCGCCGTTGCACGATTCACTCCGCCTCTTCCGTCACCTCAAACCCGTGCTCCGCGATGCCCGCGAACAGCGTCTCCGATTCGTGGCCGTGCAGGCGGAAGATCTGGCGCACCAGGTCGCAGACGCTCTCGTAGCCGCGCTCGAAGAATACCAGGATCGACGGGCCCGCGCCGCTCAGAGCGCATCCCAAGAGGCCCGGCGCGCGCAGTTTCAGAATTTCCCGCAGACCGGGCACCAGCGCCTCGCGGTAGGGCTGGTGAAAACGGTCCTCCAGGGCGGCCGGAAACGCGTTGGTGGCGCCCGCTGCCAGGGCCGCAATCAGCAGCGACGCGCGCTGCACGTTGAAGATGGCGTCTTCGCGGCTGTAACTGGAGGGCAGCACCGCCCGCGCCTTCACCGTCGGCAGGTCGAAATCCGGCACCACCACGGCCAGCCCGAACCGCCGCGGCAGGTCCAGCCGCACGGCCCGCGTCACCCCGCCGGAATCGATGGCGCTGGCCACAATCGACCCCAGCGCGCATGACGCCACGTTGTCGGGGTGGCCTTCCAGGCGCGCGGCCTCGTCCAGAATGCGCAGCGGCTTCCATCGCAGGTCGAGCAACTGGTCGGCAATAATGACCCCGGTGGTGAGCGCCGCCGCGCTCGATCCCATCCCTTTGCCGAGCGGGATGTCATTTTGAATGTGCAGCTCGATGGGCGGCATCTCGGCGCCGTGGTTTTGCGCCACCGTCACAGCCGTCTGCCAGATCAGGTTGTCCGGACCCGCCGGAATGCCCGCGGCGTCGCGCCCCTCGACCCGGATCACGAGAGCGCCGCTCCGCCGGAAGCGGCACGTCAGGTACACTCCCAGGGCCACCCCCAGAGCGTCAAACCCCGGCCCCAAATTGGCGCTCGAGGCCGGTACCCGGACTGTGAACCATGCCATTACTTCCGTTCCGCCGCCGCCATCCGCGCCTGCGCGCGTTCCATGGCCGCCAGCGCGACCGCCGGGTCCTCGCCGCCGATCTCCTGCTGGGCGCGCTGGAGGGCCGTCCGGGCGCGCGCCGCATCGATCTCTTCGGCGCGCTCCGCCACATCCGCCAGCACGCGCACGTGGCCGGGCAGCACCTCCAGAAATCCACCGGCCACGGCCAGATACCGCCGGTGGCCGCCCGCCACATAGTCCAGCACACCGCTTCCCAACTGGCTCAGCAGGGCCGCGTGGCCGGGCAGAATCCCCATGTAGCCGTTCTTGCCGGGCACCTGCACCTCGGTCGCTTGCTCGCGCACCAACAGGCGCTCGGGCGTGGCCACTTCCAGTTCGAGAGAGTCCGGCATGGTCAGGCTTTCTTCAGCGCCTCGGCGCTCTCCAGCACTTCCTCGATGGTCCCTACCATGTAGAACGCCTGCTCGGGCACGTCGTCGTGCTTGCCGTCCACAATCTCGCGGAAGCCTTGGATGGTGTCGGCCAGCTTCACGTAGCGGCCCTGCACCCCGGTGAACTGCTCGGCCACGTGGAAAGGCTGCGAAAGGAATTTCTGAATTTTGCGGGCGCGCGCCACGGTCAGCTTGTCTTCATCCGAAAGCTCGTCGATGCCCAGAATGGCGATGATGTCTTGCAGGTCCTTGTAACGCTGGAGCACGTTTTTCACGGCCGACGCCGTGCTGTAGTGGTCCTGGCCGATCACGCGCGGATCCAGAATGCGCGAAGTCGAGGCCAGCGGATCCACGGCCGGATAGATGCCCAGCTCAGAGATAGCGCGCGAGAGGTTGGTGGTGGCGTCGAGGTGCGCGAAGGCGGTGGCCGGCGCGGGGTCGGTGTAGTCGTCCGCAGGCACGTAAATCGCCTGCACCGACGTGATCGAGCCGTTCTTGGTGGAGGTGATGCGCTCTTGCAGTTCGCCCATTTCGGTGGCCAGGTTGGGCTGGTATCCCACCGCCGAGGGCATGCGGCCCAGCAGCGCCGACACCTCCGAGCCGGCCTGCGTGAAACGGAAAATGTTGTCGATGAACAGCAGCACGTCCTGGTGTTCTTCGTCGCGAAAATATTCGGCCACGGTCAGGCCGGTCAGGCCCACCCGCAGGCGCGCTCCCGGCGGCTCGGTCATCTGGCCGTAAATCAGGGCGCACTTGGATTTGGTCCAGTCGTGGATATCGATCACGCCCGATTGCTGCATCTCCAGCCATAGGTCGTTGCCTTCCCTGGTGCGTTCCCCCACCCCCGAGAAGACCGACACGCCGCCGTGCTTCATGGCAATGTTGTTGATCAACTCCATGATGATGACGGTCTTGCCCACGCCCGCCCCGCCGAACAGCCCGATCTTGCCGCCGCGCAGGTAGGGTTCCAGCAGGTCGATCACCTTGACCCCCGTCTCGAACATTTCCAGGCGCGTCGACTGGTCTTCGAACGAGGGCGACGGGCGGTGGATGGGGTACTTCAGCTTGGTGTTCACCGGGCCCATGTTGTCCACCGGCTCGCCGATCACGTTGAGCACGCGGCCCAGCGTCTCCTTGCCCACGGGCACTTCGACCGGACGCCCCAGGCTCTCCGCCCTCATGCCGCGCACCAGGCCCTCGGTGGGCTGCAGCGCGATGGTGCGCACGCGGCCTTCGCCGATGTGCTGCTCCACCTCGCAAATGATATCGATCGGGCTGGGTCCTTCGAATCCCTCGCTGGTGATCCGGATGGCGGTGTACACGAGGGGGATGTGGCCCTCGGGGAACTCGCAGTCCACGGCCGGTCCAGCCACCTGAACCACCTTGCCGATCAGAGTCGCGTCAGTCGTTGCCATAATATCCTTATTCCGCGGCCGCCGCGCCGCTCACCACCTCGATGATCTCCTTGGTGATGCTGGCCTGGCGCACGCGGTTCATATACAATGTCAGCCTGTCGATCATGTCGGCGGCGTTGGAGGTGGCCGCATCCATGGCCGTCATGCGCGCGGCATGTTCGGCGGCGGCCGATTCCAGCAGCGCGTGGTAGAATTCCATTTCCACGCACTTGGGCAGCAGTTCGTTCAGGATTTCGGCCGCCGGCTGCTCGAGAATATAATCCACCGGAGCCGATTGCTCCGGCATCTCCAGCGGCAGCACGCGCGCCAACGTGAGCTTCTGCGACATCATGCTCTTGAATTCGTTGTACAGCAGGTAGACCGCGTCCGTCTCGCCGTTGCGGAACATCCGTATAGCCTTGCGCGCGATGGCCGCCGTCTCGCCGTAAACCACTTTGGCCGCCAGGCCGATGTGCTCGCCCGATATGGCGGCACTGCGCTTGCGGAAGAAATCGCGCCCCTTACGGCCGATCAGCTCCAGCGTCACCGCAGCCCCGCCGTGTTCCGCCGGGAATCCCAGCGCCCCCTTGATGAGGTTGGTGTTGAACGCGCCGGCGAGCCCTTTGTCGCCGGTAACCAGAACCAGCAGGATGCGCTTTTCCGCGCGCTGCGCCAGCAGCGGGTTCTCGCCCGCCTGCTCGTCCGCCTCCTCGGCGGCCGCGGCCGCGGCCACGTCCGCCAGCACCTTGCGCAGCAGGGCGGCGTACGGGCGCGCGGCAATCACCCGGTCCTGCGCGCGCCGCAGCTTGGCCGCCGAGACCATTTTCATGGCCTTGGTGATCTGCTGCGTGTTCTTGACCGAGCGGATGCGCCGCCGGATGTCGATAAGGCTAGGCATGTGCCGGTTCCGCAGGGGGGGCTGCCGCGGGTTTGGCGCCCTCCAGGTCCGCCACAAAGCGTTCCTTGAACTCATCGATGACGGCCGCCACCTTGGTGCGCAGCTCGTCGCTCAGAACCTTCTTGGTCCGGATTTCCTCCCACAGCCCGCGCTGCGTGTTGTCCACGTACCGGTATAGCTCCGCTTCGAACTTCCGGCACTGCTCCAGCGGCAGATCGTCCAGAAAACCGTTGGTTCCGGCAAAGATGATTACGATCTGCTTTTCCACCGGCAACGGCTGGTATTGGTCCTGCTTCAGAATCTCCACCATATGCCGGCCGCGGTTGAGCTGCGCCAGCGAGGCCTTGTCCAGATCCGAGCCGAACTGCGCGAAGGCCGCCAGCTCGCGGTATTGCGCCAGATCCAGGCGCAGGCGGCCCGCAATCTGTTTCATGGCCTTGATCTGGGCGTTGCCGCCCACGCGGCTCACGGAGATGCCCACGTTGATGGCCGGCCGCACGTTGGAGTTGAACAAATCGGCTTCCAGGTAGATCTGCCCGTCGGTGATCGAAATGACGTTGGTGGGGATGTAGGCGGAGACGTCGCCGGCCTGGGTTTCGATGAACGGCAGCGCGGTCAGCGATCCGCCGCCGTTTTCGTCGTTCAGCTTGGCGGCGCGCTCCAGCAGCCGGCTGTGCAGGTAGAACACGTCGCCCGGGTACGCCTCGCGCCCCGGCGGGCGCCGCAGCAGCAGCGAGATTTCGCGATAGGAAGCGGCGTGCTTGGAAAGGTCGTCGTAGATGCACAGCGCGTGCCGCTTGCGGTCGCGGAAGTATTCGCCCATGGCGCAGCCCGCGAAGGGGGCGATATACTGCATGGGGGCCGGGTCGGAAGCCGACGCGCAAACCACGATGCTGTATTCCATGGCGCCGGAATCTTCCAGCGTCTTCACCACCTGGGCCACCGTCGAGCGCTTCTGCCCGATGGCCACGTAGATACAGATTACGTCGCCGCCCTTCTGGTTGATGATGGTGTCGAGCGCGATGGCGGTCTTGCCGGTCTGCCGGTCGCCGATGATCAGCTCGCGCTGGCCGCGCCCGATGGGAATCATGGCATCGATGGCCTTGATGCCCGTCTGCATGGGCTCTTTCACCGGCCGCCGCGCCACCACCCCCGGCGCCAGGCGCTCGATGGTGTTGAACTCGGTGGTGAGGATGGGTCCCTTGCCGTCGATGGGCTGGCCCAGCGCGTCCACCACGCGGCCGATCAGCGCTTCGCCCACCGGGACCGACATGATGCGGCCCGTGCGCCGCACTTCGTCGCCTTCCTTGATTTCCGTATAGTCGCCCAGCAGCACCGATCCCACCTGGTCTTCCTCCAGGTTCATGGCGATTCCGGCCACGTCGTGCGGGAATTCGATCAGCTCGCCCGCCATGACCTTTTCGAGACCGTGGATCCTGGCGATGCCGTCGCCCACGGAGATCACCGAGCCGATCTCCGATACGTCGATCACCCCTTCGTAGTTTTCAATCTCCTGGCGGAGAATACTGGTGATTTCGTCCGCTCCAATTTGAGCCATAGTCCCTTTCGATTAGCTTTCAGCGCTCAGGCGGCGTCCCAACGACGCCAGTTGCCCGCGCACCGAACCGTCGTAAACCGTCGAGCCGATCCGCGCCACCACCCCGCCGATCAGCCCCTCGTCCACCGAAAACCGCATGCGGATACGCTTGCCCGTCAGCCGCTCCAGCCCCGCGTTCAGCGCGGCGCGTTGCGGCTCGGCCATTTCTCGCGCCGCGGACACTTCCGCGCGGGCGAAGCCCAGGCGATCGTCCACCATCAACTCGAAGCTGTGAATAATGTCGGAAAGCGCAGCGATGCGGCGATGATCGATCAGAACGTACAGTAAGTTCCGCGAGATGCGCGACAGCTTCAGAATCTCCGCGATGCGTCCCACCACCGCCTTTTTCCGGCCGGCCGGCACCGCCGGGGTCGCGAGCGCGTTCTGCAATTCGGTGGACGCATCGAGCGCCGCCGCGAAAGCGCGCAGCTCGGAGAGGGCATCCTGCGGACGAATGGGAGACCCGCCGGCGGTGACCACGTCGGCAAGCGCATTGGCGTATCGCGCGGCTACGGCGGAGAGTGTCATTTCAGATCCCGCACAAAACCGCGCACCAGTGCATCTTGCGTGTCGGGCGTCATGCGGGCGCGGATCTTTTCCTCCGCCAGCCCCACTGCCATCTCCGCGCAGTAGCGCTTCAATTCCATGCGGGCGGCTTTGCCGGCGGCCGCGATTTCCTGTTCGGCATGCGCCTGGGTCTTGGCGATTTCCGCGGCCGTGTGCCGCCCGAAGCGCCCGGTCTCCGCCTGCTCCTCCTTCTGCGACTCGGCGCGCAGCGCGGCGATCTCGGCCTCCAGGCTGGCCAGCCGCCGGTCCACTTCGGCCACCCGCGCTTCGGCGTGCTTGCGCGCCTCGCCGGCTTCGATCATGTCCTGGCGGATCTTCGTGGACCGCGCGGCGAAGAACGGCCCGCCCTTCTTGCCAATCAAGTAGCCCAGGCCGCCGGCCAGCACCAGGAAATTGGCCCACTTCCAGATTTGCAGGTTGCTGCCCTCGCCACCTTCCTTGGCTTCGGCTAAGATCGGGGCCGCCGTTAAATAAGCCAACAAAGCGAGAGTGGCGAAGCGCTTCATGCGGCATTCCGCCGGAGGATGGATTCCACGATCTGGTTTGCCAGCAGCTCGCTATCGCGCGCCAGTCCGGCCTTGGCCGACTCCACGTCACCCGAGAGCTGGGCCTTGGCCTCCTCGACCGCCGCTTCGGCGTGCCGCCGGGCCGCCGCCAGTTCCGCCAACTCACATTCCCGCAGACGCTTGTGCAAGTGCTCCTGCGCCTGATAGATTTCCGCGCGTGCGGCGCGCATGGCGGCTTGGTATTCGGCGGTCCTGGCGGCGGCGCGTTCGAGGAGATCGCCGGCCAGGTTGCGCGCCCCTTCGGTGGCCTCATACCGCCGGCGCAGCACCTTCTGCATCGGCTTGAAAAAAACGCCCTTCAGATAGAAGTGGAGCAGGACTACGAGCAGAAATGTGGGTACCGCTCTCAGCAGTATTCCGCCTAGGGCGTGCAGCGTGGCTTCCATGATTTGTAAGGAGAAACCAGGGTCAATCTTTTAGAAGTCACAGGTTAACACCGTGCCAAAAGGCCAGTCAACCGCACGGGCAGGTGGTGGCGTCGGCCGTTTTTCCCGAGTGGTCCCCTGGGCCTGAGGACCAGCATCACGTCCTCGGCTTCTACCAGAGCAGCTTCAGCCCAAATTGTATCTGCCGGGACGTAGTCGATGTGCTGGTGATCACGCCGGCGGTGGGTGACACCCCCGTCGGGGTGAAAACGATTGCGTTCGGAGTGTTGAAGTTAGCCCTGTTCAAGAGATTGAACAACTCTGCACGAAACTGAAGATTGAGCCTCTCGCGAATCGGCGTGTCCTTGAGGAAAGACAAATCCCAGGTGGCCAAACCGGGGCCGATCAAGGTGTCCCGCCCCAGGTTTCCGTAAAATCCGCTGTTGTTCGGCGGGGCCAAAAAGGCAGCCGGGTTGAACCACTGATTCGGGTTCCGGAGAATCACCGGGCCGGTGAACGCCGGGTTCACGAACGGACGCACCGGATTCCGCGAGTCGCCGGTGTTCGACGGGTTATAGCTGAGCTGAGGGGTGAACGGGAAACCGCCCTGCAGCGTCACAATCGAGTTGACCGTCCAGCCGCTGGCCAATGCTTTGCCGGCGCCGGTGGCAGCAATCCGGGAGCGTTTCCCCGCTCCGAAGGGTAATGCGTAGCTGGCATTTATCACACCCACATTCCGGACGTCGAAGTTCGCCAGTCCCTTGTCTGCGCGAAGGTCGAAGGGATTCGAAGCCAGTGCCGGCTCTCCGCCCGAGGTGGTGGCGTTCAGTGAGTCTCCGTCGTCAATCGTCTTCGCCCGAGTGTACACTCCGCGCAATGCAAAGCCGCCACTGAAGCGGTGGTTCAGGTCCACCTGCAAGGCGTTGTAGAAACTGTCGCCCTCCGAAAAATAGGTCCAGGTGTTGGCAAGCGCGGGATTGGCTTTTGTCGAAGTCGGGACGTAATATGTCCCCGCGGGAACCGGCGTGCCAGCTATGCCGGCGGGGAAGTTGCTGGGATAGGTTGCCGGACACGGGGCAGCCGGACAAATTACAGGAAAGGGTTCGTTCGCATCGACGCCAATGATCTCGTGGTATCCGTGAGATCCGACATACCCCACGGTGAGAGCGGTGTTGGCGGAGAGTTCCTGTTGGATTCGAAACGACCAGGAAAGCAGTGTGGGCGTTTTCAAATCCGGCTGGACTCCGCCAGGAACCAGCTTGGCGGTGGATGGAACTGCGGCAGCCGGCGAAACCGGGATTTGAGAGACCGGGAGGCTCGGGAGACTGTAGGTCGGGTTGAACGGCGCGTTCTGATCGGTGCGGTAGCCCAGCGCATCCTGCAAGTCGTTATACACGCCGAACCCGGCGCGGATCACGGTTGTGCGCTGGCTGCCAAAGGGACTCCACGCCACGCCGGCTCGCGGTTGCGGCAGGAACTTTCCATTGTTCATGGTGAAGGCCGAGCTTCCGATGTTTGGCTGAGTCGAGATGACCCCATCCGTGAACGTATAGGTGGCCGCCCGGCCATGAACCTCGTTCCACCCGTTGGTAAATTCGTCCCGGAAGCCAAGCGACAGCGTAAGCCTCGAGCTCACGCGAATCACATCTTCGGCGTACCACGCTCCAAACCAGGACCGCCAGCCCAGCGGGGTCGGCGCGGGATCGTACAAAAGAGTGGCCACCGTGCCTTGCAGAAAAGTTTGCAGGCTGGTGAACGTTGCCTGGCCGTACTGGCTGAGCGCCAGGTTCTCATTCGACCGCAGCCGCTGGAACCAGGCTCCCACGTTGAACTGGTGACGGCCCTTGGTGAAGGAAACGCGATCTTCATATGTGAGTAGATTGCGCGCGACATCCAGATTGCTTCCGTTGTTGCTTCCGGCCAGGCTCAACTGTGCGGTCGGATTCGACGCCGCGCTGCCTCCCACCACAATCGCGCCAATCGGGCGTCCTACCAGGAAACCAGGCAGGCTGGCCGCGGGAGAATCCGGGGTGGGTTCGCCGGTGAAGAAATAACCAGCCCGCGAAAAGCCCGCCCGGGCCGTGTTGAGCAAGGAAGCGGAGAAAACGTGGGTTTCCTCCACGCTGGCCACCTGCTCCCGGAGGCTCTCCACGTCCGTGCTGTACATGTTGGTGCTGGTGGGCGTGAAGTCGGCGCTGTCGTCGATGGTATAAACCGCGCTCAGCGTATCACGGGGATTGAAAATGCGATCCAGCCGGACCGTTCCGAAGTCCTCCCGAATCGTCTGCAAGGGACTGTTGAACGCCTCGGCAATCCCTCCGAAGTCCGGAGCGCCGGGGCTGGGCGCGGGCCACGCGTTGATCAGCGGCGAAACGCCAACCAAGGCCAGTCCCGAGGCCGGGCAGGGGCTCGGAGCCGGGCTGACAAGATTGCAAGGCAAATAACCGTTGCGCGCGTTCGCGTCGGGAACCAGGTCCACGCCGGTTTGGTGCAGGTGCTGGCGGAATCCCTCGTAATCGCCGAACAGGAACGTCTTGTTCTTTTGTACCGGTCCGCCCAGCGAACCTCCCAACTGGTTGCGCTGAAAGCCGGGAGCGGAACCGGGATCGAAATAGTTGGGAGCATCCAGGGCATTGTTTCTCAGGAATTCGAACAGTGTTCCGTGCAGTTGGTTGGTCCCCGACTGGGTGACGATCAGGACCTGGGCGGCGGGACGTTTGCCGTATTCCGCACCATACGAATCGGTGAGCAGGTTGAATTCCCGCACCGCGTCGACGCCCAGCAGTTCCTGGCTGGTGCCGCCCGGCTGCATGTTGTTCTCCGCCGCGCCCGTGAATTCCACTCCGTTCAACAGGAAGAGATTCTGCTGAGGCCGGTTTCCCGACACGGCAAAATTATTTCCGACGGTCGAATTCGACACGCCGATGCCGCCGGTCTTCTCCCATGTGAAATTGACGACTCCGGGATTGAGGCTGAGGAGTTCATCGTAGCTGCGCCCGTTGAGTGGAAGGTTCTTGATCTGCTGCTCGGCAACCAGGCCCGCTATCTCCCCGGTGGTCACGCCCACCAGGGGCGCGTCGCCGTTCACGGTGACCAACTGGCTCGATTCGCCGACTGGCAGTTCCATGTCCACCGTGGCGCTCTGGCCCACCACCAGATGAACGCCGGTGCGCACCTCTTCCGTAAACCCGGCTTTTCCGCTTCGAATCTCGTATTGCCCGACCGGCAATGAGAAGAACTCGTAATGGCCTTCGGCATCGGTCAAGGTGCTGCGGACGGCCCCTGTATCCACGTTTTTCGCCGCCACCGTCGAGGCGGAGAGCGCGGCGCCGGATTGATCGGTGACCGTTCCCGAAAGAATGGCGGATATTTGGGCGCGGCCCGGCGCCGCAACCAGCAGGAAGGCGATCAGCCATCCGCAGGCCTGAGCGCGCCATGTGCGTGTTGGGATACTCGAACGAACCACCACGAGCGAACCGAGTTTCATACCGAAAGTCCCCCTCCCCAGGGCCGTGCCGGCTTGGGCACGAGCGATGTACCGTAAGAATCCCAGTGTATCGTAAAAAGGACAAAGTTGCAGGGCGCATTCCCGCGCGGCTTTTTTGCTGGACTTCGGCCGATGGTGTTAGCGTGAGAGTTGTCGCCGGCTCGTGGTTAGCAGAGCCGGGCGTGTCACGTGGGAAAGCTAGTCTATGAAGACCACAGTGTCGCCTGAGATTGAAAACAATTTGGCCGCGCTTCGGCACAAACGGGGACTCTCCGCCGCCGGGCTGGCCAAGACCGTGGGTATCAGCCGGCAGACCATCTACGCCATGGAGTCCGGCAGCTACGTTCCCAACACAGCAGTGGCGCTCCGCCTGGCCCACACGCTTGAGGTAAGCGTGGAGGATCTGTTCGCTCTGCCAGGCAAATCCCCCGCACCGGACTTGCGTTCCATGCAGGTTGTGGTCTTGCCGGGTTCCGACCCGCCCCAGCTTGGTCAGCCAGTTCAACTGTGCCGGGTGGAGAGACTCCTCATCGCGTCGGCGCCGTCTCTGGTACCGTGGTATTTCCCGCCAAGCGACGCGACTGTGGCCAGCGAGCCAATTGATGGCCGGAAGACAAAGGTACAGGTCTATCACGCGGACGCCAATTTTCGGAACCGCATTCTCGTTGCCGGATGCGATCCGGGGATTTCCGTGCTCGCGCGTCACGTGCAGTCGGCCGGTGTTGAACTGGTTCTTGTGCATCGAAACAGCTCCCAGGCGCTCTTGCTCCTCAAGCAGGGCTGCGTCCACATCGCCGGCACGCATCTGCGAGACGAAGTGACCGGCGAGTCGAATATCCCGGAGGTCACCCGGATGTTCCCCAAGAATGCCGTGGCCGTGATTTCGTTTGCTGTGTGGGAGGAAGGTATTCTGACGGCGAAAGGCAATCCGAAAGGAATCCGCGGAATCGAAGATCTTGGCCGCAAGGATGTGCGCATCGTCAACAGGGAAAAGGGAGCGGGTAGCCGTTTCCTCCTGGACTCCCATCTGGAGCGTCTGCGGATCGATGCGAGGAGAGTTGCCGGCTATCAACATCTTGCCTCAGGACATTTGCCCGCCGCATGGCAGGTGCAGACCGGCGCTGCCGATTGCTGTATCGCAACACGGGCGGCTGCGCGGGTATTCGGCCTTGGTTTCATACCTCTGGTGAGCGAGCGCTACGATTTGGCCATACGCCGCCAGCACCTCGACCTGCCCGCGGTCCAAGCTTTGTTGGATACCCTGAACCGGTCCAGCTTTCGTCGAGAGCTGGAAGGTATCGGGGGCTACGACACACGGACAGCGGGCCAACGAATGCTTTAGACGAAGTCCACGAAGTCCTCGTGATCCGTCGATCGCGAGAATATCGGAACAGACCTGCGGCATCATAGATATAAGAGAGACTGGATGCCGTCCGCTGTGGAGCCACCCCCGAACGTTAACCCGTGGATTGTCGCCACCGCCGTCATGTTCGCCACCTTCATGGAGGTGCTGGACACCACCGTGGTCAACGTTTCCTTGCCGCATATCGCAGGAAGCCTTTCGGCCAGCGTCGACGAGGCCGCCTGGGCGCTGACTTCGTACCTGGTGGCCAACGCCATCATCCTTCCCATGACCGGCTGGCTGGCGAATTATTTCGGGCGGAAGCGGATGCTCCAGGCAGCCGTGTTCGGGTTCACCGCGGCGTCGGTTCTCTGTGGGATGGCGCAGACGCTGCCCATGCTCATCGTCTTCCGCATCGTCCAGGGCGCCACTGGAGGCGCGCTCCAGCCGCTCTCGCAGGCCGTGATGCTCGAAGCCTTTCCGCCGCAGGACCGCGGCAAGGCCATGGCCTTCTGGGGCCTGGGAATCGTAGTCGCGCCCATGCTTGGTCCGGTGATCGGCGGATACCTCACCGATAATTTCAGTTGGCGCTGGGTCTTCTACATCAACCTGCCGGTGGGGCTGGCCTCCATCGTCATGACCCGCCTGTTCATTTTCGATCCGCCCTACATCCGGCGGCAGAGCGGCGGCATCGATTACTGGGGTATGGGACTGCTGGCCGTCGGGGTGGGCGCGTTACAAATCGTGCTCGACAAGGGGCAGGAAGAAGATTGGTTCGCGTCGAACTGGATGACCGCGCTGGGGGTGGTCGCGGTGGCCGGAATCGCCATCTTCATCATCCACGAGATTCGCGCCCGAGATCCGGTAGTGCATCTTCGCGTATTCAAGGTGCGGACTTACAGCGCGGGCGTGTTCCTGATGACCGTGCTCGGCTTCGTGCTCTACGGCAGCATGCTGCTGGTGCCCATCTTTCTGCAAACCTTGCTGGGCTATCCGGCTCTCGACGCCGGGATAGCGATGGCCCCGCGCGGCCTCGGCTCGTTTCTCATGATGCCCGTGGTGGGCACCGTGCTCGGCAGATTCGATCCGCGCAAGGTGCTGGCCGTGGGCCTGGGGGGCGCCTCCTGGACCCTCTATGCGCTTTCGCAGCTCAATCTCAACGCCGGCTACTGGGATATCTTCTGGCCGCAGTTTATCCAGGGCGCATCGCTGGCCATGCTATTCGTCCCGCTGACCACCGCCACCATGGACCCCATCCCCAGGGAAGAGATGGGCAACGCCACCAGCATGTTCAACCTGATGCGCAACATTGGCGGCAGCATGGGAATCGCCAGCGCCACCACCTTTCTGTTCCGCCGCCAGCAGTTGCACACTCACCTGCTCGCCGTGGACGTCAACCCTTACAACCCACAGACGCAGGTCTTCCTGAAGCGCGTCGAATCCACCATGATTTCGCATGGCTCCGACCCCCACACCGCCGTGAGTCAATCCTATGGCACCATCTGGGGGGTGGTGGAGCACCAGGCCTCCATGCTCTCTTTCGTGGATACGTTCCGCGCCATGGCCGTGGTCTTTCTGCTGATGCTGCCGCTTCTCGTCATCATGAAAAGGCCGAAACATTCCCGCGGCCGCGCGGCGATGCACTAATTAGCTGCCGACCGTCACCGCGGAGCGCAGGGAAAAGACGAGTGTGGTTTCCGCCGGCAGTCTCACATTCTTCCTTCCCGTGATGAGGGCCCCGACCGTTCCAGCCGCGGCGCCCGCACCGGCTCCGATCAAGGCTCCGACTCCCCCGTCGGCAATGGCCCCGATGGCCGCACCAGTGCCCGAACCGCCGCCGATCGCAGCGACGCTCCGCTTCTTGTGTGAACTACTGGAGCGAACATCCGCACCGGTGGCAATTGTGTAGGTCGCGCCGTGCAACCGAAACGAGTCCAGGGTGACTCCGAGGTATGCCCGCCCTTTCAGCCGGCCCGATCTTTTCGCTTCGGTCACACGGCCCTCGAAGGTTGTGCCTTTCGGAACCACCACCCGGTCGCCGGACACGATCGGCTCGTCCAGATAGGCCACGAATCGTTCTCCAGGCCTGCTGTTTCTGGTATCAAGACTCTCGGCCAGGCGCACGCGAATCCGGGTTCTGGCGGGGATCGTCACAGCCACCGATTGAGGGGTGCCGGACGACGAGTGCGGATCCTCGAATGGCGATCGTTGCGGTTCGACGGCGCTCACATTTGGCGGCGTCTCAGGAGGCAGCGTTGCTTGAATCGGTGGCACGGCCTGCGCGACCGGCTCGGGATTCCCGGAAGGCTGGATCGCGGCTTGGGCGGTTGTGGCCGGCCCGGGTCCCGTGGAAGTCGCCGAGGCCGTTGATCGGCCGGGCTGCCGGCCGCATCCAGCCAGCGCCAGCGCCATGGCGAAGAAGCATATCGATCTCGTATTCATCTGATTCCTACCTCCAATCCTTGGAAATATGAGGATGTAAACCCACGACGCATCCGCCTTCCTGTTGCATCAGCGGTCGTGATCATGGCCCTCCCTATGAAAATCCCGATCGCGGTCGTGATCCCAGCGGTGATCGTGGGCGATGCGGCCACGATCTCCCTCCCAGTAGCCTTCAAAGAATTGCTTGCCATCGTAACGAGGCGCTATCCAGACGGCACCGGGGTAAGGTGGCCGAGTCCAATAACCTTCGTGCCACTTGTAATGGCGTCCAACCGGGTACCAATAACCTTCCACCCACAGAAAATCAGGCCCCGGGGGTGAAGGCCGAACGTGAAGCACACGGGGCGGCGGCGGCGGACCAATCGTGACCCCAATCGAAATCTGCGCACCGAATATCGATCCGCCGGCCAGTAATAGCGCAGCGAGTAGCGTTGTTTTCATCGAAGTTTTCATCGAAATCTCCTTCCCTCACCCTTGGGCGGCCGGCGGGGCGATCAGTCACTTGCGGCATTCTGCCGCGGCTCCAACAGGTACCCGACCACCGTGTATTTTGTGACGCGAGTGACCACCACTTCACGCGGCCTGTCATCGCCCCGGCTGTAAAACACCAAGGGCTGCTGCAACCCGCGGCCATGGATCCAGATCGTTCTGCGATCCGGCATCAGCCACACCCAGCCGTCGAAACGCTGGTGCGACACATCCGTGTGGCTCACGTCCATGTTAATTCCCGGCGCCAGCTCGCGGTCGTGATTCACAGCCACCTCAAACCCGATTCGCTCCCGATCGACCTCACGGTGGAGAGACTCCAGATCGCTCTGGCTCTGGCCGCTCCGCTCATCGACGCTCGCAATCTGATGAGTCAAGCTGGCGAGGGTTGCGTCCTCGCCATTCCTGGACTGGAGCAGTTCTTCCCGCAGGCGCTCCACCTCCTGGCCATTCGTGGCCTGTATCTGGTTGAGTTGTTCCTGCAAGCCGCTCAGCCGGGTGTCAGTCGATTGCTGGGCAGACTGAATCCCGTCCACCTTTGCCTGCAGGTTTTCTGCACGCTCGTCGAGCGCCTGCATGTGCTGCTGGGTCCGAGCAACGATTTCCTCAGCCTGCTTGCGGGCGGTCCGGAGAGTGCCATCCACTCTGGCTTCAACCCTGCTGAGGCGTTTGGCCCACGCGTCTCGCTGGCTGGTCCAGCTTCGCAGAGCTTCGTCCGCTGAATTGATTCTCCGGCCCACCGTTACAATCTGGTCCTGCATCGCCGGTAAGAGTTTCAGACTGCTGCCATACGGTCCAATCATCCGATAGCCGTAAGCTCCCGCCGCGATCAGGCCCGCCAGGATCAGGACGGCTACCGTCCATAACATTCTGTGCGAGTGGTTGGAATCTCGTTCGTCTTCATCCGAGAAATCGCGTCTCTTCGCGCCTGACGGGTTGCACTGAATAGTCTCTTGCATGGTCTTCCCTCCTGCGTTAGGTTCGAGATTGCCGCTGGTTTCAATGGGCAAACCGAGCATGCCTTCCCCAACCGTTGCGTAAACCTGAAACAGACCGTAGAGGCCTGTCCTGTCGAGCAGCCGGCGAGGCGGTTCCTGCAGACGGCAGAGACTGAAAGGAATGCCGGCTTTTTTCGCCCGGTTCGCCAATTCCAACAGTGCTCCCACGCCGGAGCTGTCTATGTGCCGCACGTTGCCCAGGTCCAGAATCACAGCTTCCGGATTGCCCCTCTCCTCCCAGGCCGACAGAATGGTTGTGCGGATGGCCACTGAGTTCCATATCGTGATGTCGGCCGTGATGCGTGCAACGAGCCTCCGATTCTGATCGAGGATCGTGACCTCAGACTGCCGATCCAGTGACGTCATGTTCGCCCTCCCACCGTGTCTTCTTGCAGCTCGTTTGCCAAACAGACGCAAGCTACTGATTTGGCGGCTCGTGAGAATTCCGTCCGTCAAAATTCGCAGACACGGAACTGCGAAAAAACTACGCGGCCGCGGAATTCTCTTCCTGGTTGTGGAACCTCGCACTCCCTCACAGCCGACCCTCCAGAAATCCACCAGTCGGGGCTTATGATTAGCGCCGCGGCAGGAGGCTGTAGGTCCGGTCCCAGTACGGCAAGGCGCCGATGGCTTCGCCGGAAATCACGATCTCAACGCGTCGATTCTCTTCGCGGCCTGCCGGACGGGAGTTGGACACCAGCGGCCGCTCGTCGCCCAGCCCGTGAGCCGAGACTCTGTCGGCCGCCAGTCCCTGGTCCACCAGGATGCGCTGAACCGCCCGGGCCCGGCTCCACGAGTTCGCATTGGTAGCTGCACTGTCCGTGTAGCCCTCCACATCGACTGACAGGCGCGGGTAGGAGGCCAGCACCTCTGCAAGACGAAACACCTGGGCCGCGGCCGTTTCCTTCAGTTCCATTCCGCGGAAGTCCGAATCGGCAATCGTGACCACCAGGCCGCGCGGCGTATCGCGCGTAGTCAGGACGCCGTTCAATTGCTCCAGAAGCCGCATGCGGAATTCAGACTGTTGTTCGCCCGGCTGGGTCTGTGGTGTGGGAGGCGCAGCGGCGACCTGCGCGCTCACCACCTCGGCTTCCTGCGCACGCCTCTGCGCTGCGGCGGCATCGGCTTCCGCCTGCTGGCGCGCCGCGCGTTCCGCGTCAGCTTGAGCTCGCGCGGAGTCCGCCTCAGCGTTGGCCCGCTGCACCTCGGCCTGCGCCTGCTGCTGCGCCTGCTCCTGCGCCTGCTTCGCCCTGGCGGCCTCCTTCTCGGCGGCTGCGACTCTCTCCTCCTGCCCGCGGCGCTCGGTGATCGCTCGGGCGTCCTCGGCGGTTTGCGCAGCCTCTCGCGCGTTCTGGATCACCACGCTCGTTGACGCTTTGCTGGCCTGAAAACGCTGAGCCTCTTCCAGCAGCGCCTCCGCTTTCCCGATTGTGTTGGGCGCGTATGTGCCGGCGCCGGCGGCGCGCGCGATGCCAATCGCATTTTGCGCCTCGTAGAGCTCCAGTTGCGCTTCGTACCTGTTCATGGAGACCTTGGGCCTGTTGACCGATGAATCAAGTGTGTCCGGAACGTGCCAGGTGTAGTGACCGCGCGGCAGTAACTCATACTTCGCCTGGATCGTCTGTATATTCCCGATTGTGTCGGGACGAACTTCGTTCTCCAGCACGACGACGTCGCTGGGCTGGCGCGCCGATGCGTAGGGCTCTGCCGTCACAATCAGACCAAAAGCCTGCAAGTCTGTGGTCACGCGCAACTTGGCCTTGTTGGAGCCGTCGGGAATCAGTTCTCCCAAGTTGTGCGGCGCGCCTTCCGGAGTGATGGCCCACAAGGTGTAAGTCAGATATTCGTGCCCGTACTGTGTGGGGGACGTCAGGTTCTCGAAGCTAGCTTGGATTTCGGTGCGGCCCCGCTGCGACTCCACAGTCGCTTCGCCTTTGCCTGCCGGCAGCAATACGGTGCCGCGGAAATCGATCTTGGTGGCCCCGGCACGGTATTGGTAGTTGATCGCTTTGGTGGTCCGCGCCACTACAGTCACACTATAGATCGGCGCGACGTCCGGTTTCCCGGCTGCTTTCTGACCGGCCGCTGGTAACCCTTGGAAACAAAGCACGGACATACAGAGTGTAGAAATGAATCTCATCTTCGATCCCTCCCCAATCATGCAGAGCATTCTGTATGCCAACACGACTAATTTGTTGCGTATCAAGCAGTCGCGAGGGAATTGTATGTTAGGAGACGGAAATTTTTACCGGGAGACCGGCCGGCCCGTCCGCGGCAGTACTGCGTACACGCCCGCCCCGATGATGACGATTGCTAATCCCGGCCAGGTGGTGGCCGGACGGTAGGCGAATAACATGACGAGCACCACGGCCGCGCCAAAAATGTAAAGCGCCGGGACAAAAGGATAGCCCGCCACGCGGTACGGCCGTTCCGCGTCGGGACGCGTCCGCCGCAGCCGGAACACGCCCGCGATCGTCAGGATATAGAACAACAACGCCGCGGAAATCACATAATCGAGTAAGTTGCTGTAAAGGTTGCCGTAGATGTGTGTCTCCGGGTTGTAAGTGCGGGGCAAGACCAGCGCCGCCGACCAGATCCCTTGCATCAGCAGCGACCAGCCCGGCACCTTGGCCTTGTTCAGCACGCCCGCGCGCGCGAAAAAGAGGCCGTCCTGCGCCATCGCATAGTAAGCGCGAGCCCCCGCGAGCACCAGGCCGTTGACGCATCCGAACGTGGAAACCATGATCGCCACGGCCATCAGCTTGGGACCGTAGCCGGGAAGGATGGCTTGAAGGATGGCCGTGGCCACGCGGTCCGAGGGCGCCTGCTGGATGGCCCCGAGCGGCAACACCACGAGGTAGGCCAGGTTGGCCAGCAGGAACAGCCCGATCACCGCCGTCGACCCCAGGGCCATCGCCAGCGGCAGGTTGCGGCGCGGATTCCGCACTTCGCCCGCGGCGAACGTGATGTCGTGCCACGCGTCGGCCGCAAACATCGATCCGGATTGCGCCACGCATAACGCCACCATCAATCCGAAAACGCTTCCCGCGGCCACACCCAGCGCCGGATCGTACGCCCCCAGCTTGAACGGGGCCGTGAAGTTGATCTTCACCGCCGAGGCGCTCCAGCCGAAAACAAGCCCGGCCAGGATGAGCGCCGCCAGCGCCGCCGTCTTGGCGGTAGTGAACAGGTTCTGTAACACCTTGCCGTACTCGAGACCGCGCGAATTGGCCCACGTCAGCAGCGCGATCACGCCGACTCCGACCAGTTGCGCGGTGGAGAGCGAGATAGCGTAACGCGACGAAATGTGCAGCGGCTCCACCAGGTAGCTGTTTTCGGACACCGGAGGAAACACGACCGCCAGAAATCGCGCGAAAGCCACCGCTACGGCCGCGATGGTGCCCGTCTGGATTACCGTGAACAGCGTCCAGCCGTACAGGAACCCCCACAACGGCGAGAACGCTTCACGCAGGTACACATACATGCCGCCCGCCTGCGGCATCATCGAGGCTAGCTCGCCGTAGGAGAGCGCGGCGGTGATGGTGAGGACACCTGTAACCGCCCAGGCCACCAGCATCCATCCGGGGCTTCCGATCAGCCTCGACATATCGGCCGAGACGATAAAAATGCCCGAGCCGATCATGGCGCCGATCACAACCATGGTGGCGTCGAAAAGATTCAGGCCGCGGACGAAGCCTTGCTCGCGTGCCGTGGTGGTGGGAGTGGGTAGGCTCATGGACGTGTGCCAGCCTATTGTATCTGAAGCGGGTCGCGGGAAGGACTACAATGGAGAGCCATGAAAGCTCTGAACCGGCGTGGTTTCGCCGCCGTCCTGGCCGCCTCCGGAGTCGCCGCTCCAACACTGCTTGCGCAGCAAAGCGCGCCACCACCGCCGCGTAGACCCGGGCCGCCCCCGGAAGTGCCGCCTTTCCAGGCTCCCATCGAGTTCACCCGCAAGGATGTGCCCGCCCGGGTCCACCCTTTCCCCATGACCCAAGTGAAACTGCTTCCGGGTTTGTTCGCGGATGCCGCCGAGTGGAATCGCGGTTATATCGAGCGCCTGCCCGCCGACCGCCTGCTCTACAACTTCCGCGCCAATGCCGGCTTGCCCACAGGCTCCGCCCAACCGTTCGGAGGTTGGGAGGCGAAGGCGGACGGCAAGCACGCGACCGAGTTGCGCGGCCATTTCACGGGCCACTTCCTTTCTGCCAGCGCCCAGTTGTACGCCTCGGCGGGAGATAAGGAGGCTAAGGCCAAGGCCGACGAAATAGTCGCCGAGCTGGCCAAGTGCCAGCAGAAACTCGGCAGCGGTTATCTCAGTGCCTTCCCCACCGAGCTGTTCGACCGCCTCAGCACCCCTCAACTCCCCTGGGCGCCCTTCTACACCATCCACAAGATCATGGCCGGCCTGTTCGACATGTACACCCTTGCCGGCAACCAGGACGCACGCAGAGTGGCCGAGGGCATGGCGGACTGGGCGGATCGGTGGACCGGCTCCAAGACCGAAGAGCAAATGCAGGACATCCTCAACGTGGAATTCGGCGGCATGGCCGAGGTGCTCTATAACCTGGCGGCGGCCACTAACAACGATCAGTGGGCCAAGGCCGGCGACCGCTTCACCAAGAAGCGCTTCGTCAATCCTCTGGCCTCGCGCCGCGACGAGCTGCGCCCGCTCCACGTCAATACGCACATCCCGCAAGTGATCTCCGCCGCGCGCCGCTATGAGATCTCGGGCGACATGCGCTTCCATGATGTAGCCGATTTCTTCTTCTACGAAGTAAGTACCGCGCGCACTTACGTAACCGGCGGCACCAGCAACGGCGAAGCGTGGCTCGCCCAGCCCCGGCAGCTTGCTGCCGAGCTGAAGATGAGCGTCTCCACCGCCGAATGCTGCTGCTCCTATAACATGCTCAAGCTGGCGCGCCATCTTTACGGCTGGACCGCCGATCCTCGCTATTTCGACTACTACGAGCGCGCCCTCCTCAACCACCGCATCGGCACCATCCAGCCCAGAACCGGGCACACCCAGTACTATCTCTCGCTCACGCCGGGCGCCTGGAAAACCTTCAACACCGAGGATCAATCCTTCTGGTGCTGCACCGGCACCGGCGTCGAGGAGTACTCCAAGCTCACCGACAGTATCTACTGGCACGACGATGACGGCGTGTATGTCAACCTGTTCATTCCCTCCGAGCTGAACTGGCCCGAGAAAGGTTTCCGCTTGCGCCAGGATACCCAGTTCCCCGACCAGCCGCGGACGGCGCTGGCGGTCACCGCGGACAAACCGGTCAACCTTCCCGTGCGCTTGCGCGTGCCCTCCTGGCTCGCTTCCGCGCCCACTGTGAAAGTGAACGGCAAGGCGCTGGAAGCCGCCTCCAGCCCCGGCAGCTATCTGACGCTGACACGAACCTGGAAAAAGGGCGACCGCGTGGAAATGGATCTGCCCATGCGCCTTCACATCGAAGCCATGCCCGACGATCCCAAAGTGCAGGCCATCCTCTATGGCCCCCTGGTGCTGGCGGGCGATCTGGGAGCGGAGGGATTGACGGAGCAACTGATCACCGGCCCGAGCGGTCCGCGGGTCCAGGGCTTGCCCATCGAGGTCCCCACTTTCCGCGCCGGGCCCAGTGGGCACTCCGCCGATCCGGCTTCGTGGATCAAGCCCGGCGACAAGCCGCTCGTGTTTCACACCACCGGCCAGCCGAAAGACGTCACCCTGGTCCCGCTCAACAGTGTTTTCGATAAGCGTTACGCTGTCTACTGGGAGGTAGCATGAACGCCCCGATCGCTATTTTGGGAATCGCCGGCAGTCTTCGCCAGGGCTCTTATAACCGCGCCGCGCTGCGCGCCGCCGAGCGGCTGGTACCCGAGGGCGCCCGGCTGGATGTTTTCGATCTCGCGGGTATTCCTCCGTTCAACCAGGATGACGAGAGAAACCCGCCGGCGCGGGTGGTGGAGTTGAAGCGAAATATCCGCGCGGCCGATGCCGTTCTGCTGGTCACGCCGGAATACAACTATTCCATTCCGGGCGTGCTGAAGAACGCCATCGACTGGGCGTCGCGACCTTACGGCGACAACTCGTGGGAAGGCAAGCCGGTAGCTGTGATGGGCGCCTCGGCCGGCGCTCTCGGCACCGCCCGCGCCCAGTACCACCTCCGCCAGGTTTTCGTATTCCTCAACATGCACGCGGTAAATAAGCCCGAAGTGATGATTTCGGGCGCCGCGGAACGCTTCGACGAACAGGGCAACCTCAAGGACGAGAACACCAGGAAACATATCCGGAGCCTGCTCGAGAGCCTGATCGAATGGGCGCAGCATCTCGAGCGCGGCAAGCGCACCGGCACCGGCCCGATGGCGAGGTAACGCGGCCACGATATACTTCACCTGACGGAGGTGTTCTTATGGGATCGATCTCAGTCGCCTGCTACAGGCCAAGACCCGGGTGCGAGAAAGCTCTGCTGGAGCTGGTTCGCAACCATCTTCCGCCGCTGCGTGCCGAAGGTCTCGTTACCGAGCGTCCTTCCATCGTGATGCGCACTAAAGATGGAACGATCGTCGAGGTCTTCGAGTGGGTTTCTCAGGAAGCCATCGCCGGGGCTCACCAGAATCCCGCGGTCCTCGACTTGTGGAAACGTTTCGAGGCGGTATGTTGGTACGAGACGCCATCCAACCTGCCGGAATTTCAGAACATATTCTCTCACTTCGAGCCAATTTAGGGGCCGGCGCCCGCTCTCGCTTGACATCCCTACCCACCTCCCCTACGATGGGCACGTGCAAGCGATTACAGCACAATTCCCTCTGTCTTTCCTGCTACAGACCGCTCCCTCGCGCTTGGTCTCCCTGTCGGGTGTGGACATCGCGATTGTCGTCTTATACTTCTTCGCCGTCATCGGAATCGGCTTCTACCTGAAGCGCTACACCAAGACGGGTGAAGATTTCTTCCTGGCCGGCCGCGAGATGACGGCCTGGGTGGCGGGCCTCAGCTTTCTCGCCGCCAACCTGGGGTCGCTCGAGTTGATGGGCTGGGCGGCGTCCGCCTACCAGTACGGCATCCTGGCCACGCACTGGTATTGGATCGGCGCCATCCCCGCCATGCTCTTTCTGGGGATCGTGATGATCCCCTTCTACTACATTTCGAAGACGCACTCCGTGCCCGGTTATCTCAAGCTGCGCTACGGCGAGCCGGCGCGCGCGTTCTCGGCCATCTCTTTCGGCTTCATGACCGTCTTGATGAGCGGCATCAACATGTACTCCATGGCGCTGGTCTTGAAGGTGGTGCTGGGCTGGGACATCCACTTCAGCATCTGGGTCTCCTCCATTACCGTGGCGGTGTACGTTGGCCTGGGCGGCCTGCTCTCGGCGATCTTCAACGAAGTGCTGCAATTTGTCCTCATCTGGCTGGGAGCGCTGCTGATTTCCATCATCGGACTCATCGAGGCCGGCGGCTGGAGCGGAATGGTGGCGCGCATCCATCACAATTTCCCGGCGCAGGATTTCACCCACTTGTGGCGCACCCTGGGTTCTTTCAGCGATAACCCCATGGGTATCAACTGGGTGGGCATCGTCTTCGGACTGGGGTGGGTCATCTCATTCGGATACTGGACCACGGACTTTCTGGTGGTGCAACGCGTGATTGCCGCCAAGGACCTCCGCTCGGCCAAGATGGCCCCCATCATCGGCTCCGCGTTCAAGATGGCGGTGCCGTTCATTGTGATTCTGCCCGGCCTCCTGGGGCTGGCGCTGCTGCCGCCGGGATTCCTGACGGGCGAGACCCAGGCCGTGGCCACCGGCGGTCACAGCTACAACGAAGTGCTGCCCATCATGCTGGCGCGCTATTGCGGCCCCGGCCTGCTCGGCCTGGGCATCACCGCGCTCATAGCAGGCTTCATGTCCGGCATGGCCGGCAACGTCAGCGCCTTCGCCACGGTGTGGACCTATGACATCTACCGCGCCCTTTTCCGCAAGCAGGCCCCCGACGCGCATTACGTCAGCATGGGACGCTGGTGCACCGTGCTGGGCGTGCTGATCAGCATCGGCACGGCCTACTTCGTGATGCAATTCAGAAGCATCATGGACTACGTGCAGCAGCTTTTCAGTTTCTTCATCGCGCCACTGTTCGGCACCGTGATTCTCGGCATGTTGTGGAAGCGCGCCACGCCTGAAGGTGGTTTCTGGGGCCTGCTCACCGGCACCTTCTCTTCCATCGGCATGTGGCTGTGGGTCTACCTGGACCCTACGGCGCTGCGCTACATCGCCCTTTCGTCGCAGGCCAAGCCCATGGCCGAGAATATGTTCCGCGCGCTGTGGGCCTGGATCATCTGCGTGGTGGTGACCGGGGTGGTGAGCATGGCCACGCGGCCCAAGCCCGCCTCCGAGCTGGCCGGCCTAGTGTACGGTTGCACGGAACTGCCTTCGGAAGGCCACCTGAAGCTGTACCGGCGCCCCATTTTCTGGGCCGGGGTGATCGCGTTCGTGTTTGTGGTGTTGCAGGTCATTTTCTGGTAGGTGAACGATGCACCGCGTTGGCATGATTTCAATCTGGTTTTTCATCGGCGTCCTGCTCCTGGTTTACGGGATGTTGATCCTGGGCGCCGGAATCTACGATCTGTGGAATCCGGCGGCGCACCCCGTGGTGCTGGCCAGCCTGCACGCCGGAATCTGGTGGGGCGCCCTGCTGGTGATCATGGGCGCGGTTTATTCGGTGCGGTTTATGCCAGGGAGGGGGAAATGATGACTTTCGGCGTGATTGTCGGAAACCGGGGATTCTTCCCCGACCATCTCGCCCGGAGCGGGCGCTCCGAGATGATTGCGGCCATCGAGAAGGCCGGATACCAAGCGGTCGTACCTGGTCCGGAAGACACCAAGTTCGGAGCGGTGGAGACGCGCGCGGAGTCGGCGCGTTGCGCGGACCTGTTCAAGAAACACCGCGAGTCGATCGACGGCATCATCGTCACGCTGCCCAATTTCGGCGAGGAGCGCGCCATAGCCGACACCCTGCGCATGGCCGATCTGGGCGTGCCGGTGCTGGTGCAGGCCACCCCCGATACGCCCGGCCGCATGACCATCCAGGACCGCCGCGATAGCTTCTGCGGCAAGATGTCGGCGTGCAACAACCTGAGCCAGTACGGCATTCCCTACTCGCTCACCACGCGTCACACCGAGGCCCCGGATTCCGACTGTTTCCGCGGCGACCTGGACTGGTTTGCCGCCGTGTGCCGCGTGGTGCGCGGGCTGCGGCGGTTGCGCATCGGGGCCATCGGTGCGCGGCCCGCGGCCTTTAACACCGTCCGCTACAGCGAGAAGATCCTCGAGGCCAACGGCATCTCGGTGGAGCCCATCGACCTTTCCGAAATCCTGGGCCGCATCGCGCGCATGGGCGACCAGCACCCCGCGGCGATCGCCAAGCTGGAGGCCATCCGGCGCTATGTGCCGACCGATGGCGTGCCCGCCGAACCGCTCCTCAAGATGGCCAAGCTCGGCGCGGTGGTGGATGAGTGGATGGCCCAGACCAACGTGGCCATCAGCGCCGTGCAATGCTGGACTTCGCTCGAAGAGTTCTTCGGCGTGGTGCCCTGTACGGTAATGAGCATGATGAGCGAGAACTTGATGTCCAGCGCCTGCGAGGTGGATATTTGCGGCGTGGTCGGCATGCACGCCCTGCAACTGGCCTCGGGAACGCCCAGCGCCCTGCTCGACTGGAACAACAATTACGGCGAAGACCCCGACAAAGC